>Ga0070741_10000251_pt1 | contig 205432 bp, 214 predicted proteins | sample Coa_R1_4_FD_66440 | JGI IMG/M metagenome (GOLD analysis project Ga0070741, IMG submission 66440) | Surface soil microbial communities from Centralia Pennsylvania, which are recovering from an underground coalmine fire - Coalmine... | ecosystem: Environmental > Terrestrial > Soil >... | reverse complement strand
CCTCCAAGGACCTGATCACCGCGCTCTACATGAAGGAGGTCACCGACCCTCAGTGGAAGAACGACAAGGGCTTCCAGGACTGGGTCGCCTTCATGAAGAAGTACTACCCGGACGGCGCGCTGGACGATCAGGCCAACGGCTACGCCTACAACGTGGCCATCCTCATGACCCACGTGCTCAAGCAGTGCGGCAACGACCTGTCGCGCGAGAACATCATGAAGCAGGCGGCCAGCGTGAAGGATCTGGAGCTGCCGCTGCTGCTGCCCGGCATCAAGATCAACACCAGCCCGACCGACTTCGCGCCCATCGAGCAGGAGCAGCTCGCCAAGTTCGACGGCGAGAAGTGGGCGCTCTTCGGCGACATCATCGAGGCGGTCCGGAAGTAGCCCGAAGCGAAGCGGCCGGCCGGGCGACGGGCTGCCCCGTTACCCGGCCGGCCGGGCGTGTCGACCGTCGACGGCCGCTCTTACGACTTCGGCCAGATCGCCTTGGCGGCCGCGATGGACTCCGGATGCACCGCCACCGGGCGGCCCTTCTGCCACTGCACGATGCAGAGCTCGGCGCCGGCGCGGCGGCCGTTGGCCTCGTACTTCACGCGCCCGTCCGGGAAGAACTTGGCCGGGCCGTCCTTGAGATCGATCTTGTGCATCATCTCGCCCAGCTTCTTGCGGTCGAGCGAGCCGGTGCGCTCCAGCGCCTCCTTGAAGATCCAGATGTGCGCGTAGGGGAAGATCGAGTCGTGGCCGAACCACGGCTCGCCGGTCTTGGCGATGAAGCGCTTCTCGACGTCCTCGACCGCCTTGCCCGGCCAGTTGGCGAGCCCGACGATCATGCCCTCGAGGTGCTCCTTGCCCGCGATCTTCATCAGCTCGGGCACGCACCAGTGGCCGCCGCCGCCGATCAGCGGGATCGTGGAGGGCGTGATGCCCCGCTCCGCGAACTTGTCCAGCAGCAGCTTGTCGTCGCCCACGTTGGTCGACTGGCACACGATGAAGTCGGCCCGGCCGGACCGGATCTTCTGCACCAGGGTGGTCGCGTCGGCCAGCGGCGGCGTGTAGACCTCGTCGGCCACGATGGTGAGGCCCAGGTCCTTGGCCACGTGCTCCCGGATGGCCTTCATGAAGCTCACCGACGACGCCGAGTTGTCCCCGACGAACGCGACCCGGGTCGGCTTGGTCTTGGTGGCCTGGGTGGCCAGATCCACGACGCGCGGCAGCAGCGCGGTCGCCTGGGCATCCGCGGTCGGCGCGGACTGGAACACGTACTTGTAGCCCCGCCCGGTGATGAGATCCGAGTAGGAGAGCGTCAGCCACGGCAGCTCCGCGCGCTCCGACACCTCGGTGGCGGCGAGCGTGAAGCTCGACAGCCAGCAGCCGATGGCGCCGACCACGTCGGGCTCCTGCGCCACCAGCCGCTGGGCCGCGTTCTTGGCCTTCTCGGCGCTGTCCCCGGTGTCGTACAGCACCAGCTTCATCTTGGCCCCGCCGAGCGCCTTGACGCCGCCGGCCTTGTTCACGTCCTCGACGGCCATCTCGGCGCCCATCTGCTCGAGGATGCCCTGGCGGGCCCAGGGCCCCGACAGCGGGACGACGAGGGCGATCTTCACCTCCTTGGCCTGCGCGGGCGCCCGGCGCACCGGCAGGACGGCGGCGGCGGTGGCGGCGAGGCCCATCTTGATGGCGGTACGGCGTCCGATCGGCTGCCCAGGCGTCGTCATTCCGGTCATCCCCCTCGTTGGTGATGTGGTCATGCTACACGCTCACGCTTCGGTCAGGCCGAGATACGACCGGCGCACCCGGTCGTCGGCCAGCAGCGTCTCGTACCGTCCCTCCAGCACGATCCGCCCCGTCTCCAGCACGTAGCCGTGATCCGAGCGCTCCAGCGCCTCGGCCACGCGCTGCTCGACCAGCAGGATCGTCACGCCGTCCTCGCGGTGGATCTGCGAGATGCGCTCGAAGATGGTGTCGGCCACGCTGGGGGCCAGGCCCATCGACGGCTCGTCCAGCATCAGCAGACGCGGCGCGGACGCGAGCCCCCGGCCGATCGCCAGCATCTGCTGCTCGCCGCCCGAGAGCGTGCCCGCGAGCTGCCGGGCGCGCTCGTGCAGGATCGGGAACAGGGCGTGGATGCGGTCGAGGGTCTGGGCCCACCGCGCGTGCCCCGCCTTGGGGTACGCGCCCATCTCCAGGTTCTCGCGAACCGTGAGCGTCTTGAACACCTGCCGCCCTTCCGGCACGTGCGCGATCCCGAGGTGCGCGCGGTCCGACGGCGACCGCGCCAGCAGGCTCTCCCCCGCGAACGAGATGGACCCCGAGACGGGGGCCACCACGCCGCTGATGGTCTTGAAGAGGGTCGACTTGCCGGCCCCGTTCGGGCCCACCAGCGTGACGAACTGCCGCTCGCCGACCGACAGGCTCACGTCCACGAGGGCCCGCAGCCCGCCGTACGACACCGAGAGGTTCCGGACCTCCAGCACGCGGCGTCCTCACGCCTCCCGTCGCGTGAGCCACTTCTTGCCCAGGTAGGCCTCGATCACGGCCGCGTCCTCCACCACCGTGCGCGGGAAACCGGTGGCCAGCACGCGCCCGTGATCGAGCACCACGAACCGGTCGGCCAGTCGCATCATCGCGTGCATTGTATGCTCGATGATGCAGATCGTCATGCCCTGACCGCGCAGGCGGGCCAGCACCGCCAGCACCTCGTCGCACTCCTCGCGACCCAGGCCGGCCAGCGTCTCGTCCAGCAGCAGCAGGCGCGGGTTGCCGGCCAGCGCGCGCGCCAGCTCCATCAGGCGGAGCTGCTTGTTGGTGAGCTGACCCGCGGGCACCCCCGCGCGCCCGTGCAGCCCCACCTCCCGGAGCGCCTGCGTGGCCCGGGCGACCGCGTCGCGGTCCGACATGCCCGCCCCGTAGGCGCCCACGATCACGTTGTCCAGCACCGGCAGGCGCGGGAAGCTGCGCACCACCTGGAACGTGCGGCCGACGCCCATGCGGCAGACCTCGTAGGTCTTCCTGCCGAGCATCGAGCGGCCGTCCAGGCGCGCCGAGCCCTCGTCCGCGGACAGCACGCCGTTCAGCACGTTGAACAGCGTGGTCTTGCCCGCGCCGTTCGGGCCGATGATGCCGAGGATCTCGCCCTCCGCGACCTCGAAGCTCACCTCGGCGACCGCGCGCAGGCCGCCGAAGGAGCGCGAGAGCCCCTGGACCTGGAGCAGCGGCCCGGACCGGCGCGCCGACGGAAGCAGCGGCGCCGGCGCGAGCGCCCACCCGTCGGATGCGAGCTTCACGTCCGGCGCCACCGCGGTCACCTCGGAGACGCCGTGGGCCGCCTCGTGCCGGAGCAGCCGGTCCCGGATCGTCCAGAAGAGGCCGTCCGGCGACAGCAGCATGATCGCGATGATGGCGATGCCGTACACCACGCCCTGGATCCCGGGCAGGTAGGTGCCGAGCTCGGCCTGCAGCGTCTCGGCCAGCGGCACCAGGATGGCGGCGCCGATCACCGGCCCCCACACCGAGGCCACGCCGCCGAAGAGGGTGACCACGACCGCCTGGGCCGAGACCAGCATGCCGAACACCGACTCCGGCGTGACGACCAGCAGCACGCGGGCGTAGAAGCCGCCCACCAGCGCGCCCAGCATCCCGGACACGATCAGCGAGAGCATCTTCCACCGGCGCGCGTTGATGCCCGCCGCCTCCGCGGCCAGCTCGTTCTGCCGGATGGCGAGCAGGGCCAGGCCGAAGCGCGACTTCTCGATGATCACGGAGACCACCACCCCCCCGATGAGCAGCAGCACCCCGATCAGCGTGTAGACGCGCGGCTCCGAGAACTCCATGTAGCGGAGCGCGTGCTCGCGGTACATGGGCATCGAGACCTCCTGGAAGCCCAGGTACTGCATCACGTAGAGGATGGCGAGCGGGTACGCCAGCATCGAGAGCGCGAAGTAGTGTCCGCGCAGCCGGAACGTCGGGATGCCGATCAGCACCGCGGCGAGCCCGCCCAGCAGCATGCCGAGCGGGATGCCGAGCCAGGGCGTGAGCGCCCAGCGCACCATCGCCAGCGTCACCGTGTAGGCGCCGATGCCGAAGAAGGAGGCGTGGCCGAAGGAGAGCTGGCCGCCGTAGCCGGACAGGATGTTCCAGGACACCCCGAACAGCGCCCACACCGGCACCAGCGTCATGATGAGCTGGTAGTAGCTGTTGGTCACGAGGAGGGTGGCCAGCAGGTAGACGACGCAGACCGCGCCCAGGACCGTGAAGTTCCGCCGGAGCGACGGGCCGGCCCCCTGTCTCACGCGCGCGCCCCCCGCCTCATGCGCGCTCCGCGGAGCGGCCGAACAGGCCCTGCGGCCGCAGCAGCACGATCATCAGGAACACCACGAAGATGGCCGCGTTCTGCAGCTGCGGCGGCAGCACCAGGGCCGAGAACTGCTGCACGAAGCCCACCGTCACCCCGCCCCAGAACGCCCCGAAGATGGAGCCCATGCCGCCCAGCACCACCCCCGAGTACATGATGATCACGTAGTCGAAGCCGACGAAGGGCCCGAAGGAGATGTAGGTGGCCATCAGCCCGCCCGCCACCGCGGTGATGCCGCTGCCCAGGCCGAACGCGATGCGGTAGGCGCGGTCCACGTCGATGCCCATGTAGGTGGCCGCGGTCGGGTTGTCCGCGGCCGCCCGCAGAGCCTTCCCCAGGCGCGTGTACTCCAGCACAAGGTACAGGCCGATCGCGGCCAGCACCGCCACCACGAAGGCCACCAGCTTCGCCTTGTTCAGGAACACGGTGGCGCTCCCGTAGACCGGGCCCACCTGGAAGGCCTGGGAGGAGAGCGGCGTGCGCACCGCCACCGGCGTGGAGCCGAAGAGGATCTGCCCGCCGTTCTGGAGGATCAGCGAGATGCCCAGCGTGACGACGAGCTGGCCGAAGTGGCCCTCATCCAGGGAGCCCACCGTCCGCAGGCCGGACACCCGGGAGACGAGGAAGCGATGGAGCGCCGCGCCCGCCACGAAGATGGCCGGGGCCGCGCACATCGCCCCGATGAAGGGCCCCCAGTAGGGGCCGAGGAACGAGAGGATCCGCCCCTCGCTGACCAGGTAGAAGGAGGTGAACATCCCCAGCATCAGCAGCTCGCCCTGGGCGAAGTTGACGATGCGCATGATGCCGAAGATCAGCCCGAGCCCGATGCACATGAGCCCGTAGATGCAGCCGATCGTGATGCCCGCCGTGATGGCGTTGAGGACGTTCTCGACGAGGATCTCTGGGTCCACGGCGGTCCGCGAGACTCTAACATGATCAGGGCTCGGCGCGGGCCCGGGCGCGCAGGACGAACTTCTGGATCTTCCCGGTGGAGGTCTTCGGCAGCGGGCCGAACACCACGCGCTTCGGCACCTTGAAGCCGGCCAGGTGGTCGCGGCACCACTGGATGATGCGGGCCTCGTCCGCCTCGCCCTCGGCCCCGGGCTTGAGGGTCACGAAGGCGCACGGCGTCTCGCCCCACTTCTCGTCCGGCCGCGCCACCACCGCCGCCTCCATGACCGCGGGGTGGCGGTAGAGCACCTCCTCCACCTCGAGCGAGGAGATGTTCTCGCCGCCCGAGATGATGACGTCCTTCGACCGGTCCTTGATCTCCACGTAGCCGTCCGGATGCCAGACCGCCAGGTCGCCGGTGTGGAACCATCCGTCCCGGAACGCCTCCTCGGTCGCGGCCTCGTTCTTGAGATATCCCTTCATCAGCGTGTTGCTGCGGAGCACGATCTCGCCCAGCGTCCGGCCGTCGCGCGGAACCGGTTTGCCCGTCTTCTGGTCCAGGACCGCGAGCCGCTCCAGCGTGGGATAGCCCACGCCCTGCCGCGCCATCCTGGCCGCCCGCTCCGGCAGCGGCAGGCCGTCCCAGCCCTCCTGCCAGGCGCAGAGCGTGGCCGGGCCGTAGCTCTCGGTGAGCCCGTAGAGATGCGTGACGCGGAAGCCCATCGCCTCCATGGCCGCGATGACCGGCGTGGGCGGCGCCGCCCCCCCGGTGGCGAACTCCACCACGTGATCGAAGGCCACCTTCGTCTCCGCCGGCGCGTGGATCAGCATGGTCATCACCACCGGCGCCCCGCACATGTGGGTGACGCGGTGCCGCGCGATCGCCGGGAAGATGAGCGCCGGGTCCACCCGGCGGAGGCACACGTGCGTCCCGCCGACCGCGGTGGTGGCCCACGTGTACGTCCACCCGCTGCAGTGGAACATCGGCAGCGTCCAGAGGTACACGGTGCGCGGCGTGAGCCCGAAGGCCAGCGCGTTGCCGAGCGCGTTCAGGTACGCGCCCCGGTGGTGGTAGACCACGCCCTTCGGGTTGCCGGTGGTGCCCGAGGTGTAGAGCAGGCAGATGGCCTGCCACTCGTCGGACGGCCGCACCGGGTCGAACTCGGGATCGCCCTCGGCCAGCAGGGCCTCGTAGTCCGTCTCGCCGAGGCGCCGCCCGTCGCCCTCGTAGAGCGGGTCGTCGATGTCGATGACGAGGGGCCGCCGGCCGCTCGTGCCGAGCGCGGCCTCGATCGTCCCCGCGAACTCGCGGTCCGTGATGAGCACCTTTGCCTCGCTGTGCTCCAGGAGGAACGCGATCGTGCGCGCGTCCAGCCGGTAGTTCAGCGCGTTCAGCACCGCGCCGGCCATCGGCACGCCGAAGTGCGCCTCCAGCATGGCCGGCACGTTGGGCGCCATGATCGCCACCGTGTCCCCGGGGCCCACGCCGCGGCGGGCCAGCGCGGAGGCGAGGCGCCGGCAGCGCGCGGCGAGCTCCGCGTAGGTGAAGGCGCGGGCGCCGTGGATCACCGCCGTCTTGTCGGGATAGACCGCGGCCGAGCGGGCGAGGAAGGAGATCGGCGTCAGGGGGACGTAGTTGGCCGGGCGGCGATCGAGGCCGGTGGCGTAGGGGCAGGCGCGCCGCGTCGAGCGCGACCGCCTGGTGGCGCGGCTCTGCTTTGCGGGTCGTCTCCTGACGCTCACGGGCCGTGCCTCCCCCCGGCGCCAATTCTACCCGGTTCGGCGACGCTTGCCCCGGACAAGGCGCTGGAGCACGGGCACCTCGGCGATCTTCTCGTCGGTCAGCGCGCTCCACACGATGCCGGTCGGCCGGCGGTGGCGGCGGGGGCAGCGGATCGTTTCCTCCGGCGTCACGATCAGGTCGAGCGGGATGTCGTGGGCCAGCATCGGGAACCGGTCGCGGACGATCTGGAGGTGATGGACGGTGGTCGCGATGGTGGTCCATCGGCCGATCAGGCCCAGCTCGGTCAGCAGCGCGAGCTCCAGGTCCGAGAAGCCGCCGCCCTTCCCGACGCGGGCCCCGTCGCGGCGGACCGCGACCGATCCCGCCACGACCAGATCGATCCGCGGCATGTCCTTCGGCCGCGTGGGTGTGCCGAACCGAGCGGCGCCGCGGATGCTGGCCGCCGCGCGCTCCCGACCCGCGAGCCGGTTCGGATCGAGCTCGAGGAAGCAGCGCTCGTCGCGGAGGCGGGGCACGGCCATGAACAGCCGCTTGCCGTGCCGGAGGGCCAGCACCCGGACCGGCAGCTGCGGCGCGTCGGGATTGCACTTGATCACGCGCGCGGCCTGCCAGGCCGGCGACTCCGCGAGCCGCCGCGCCGCCGCCTCCGCCCCGACGAAGTTCGGAATGCGGCCCACCGCGCCGGGGAAGCGCGCGACGCGGCGCTCGGTGAGGAGCGCCCAGATCTTCTCCCGCGTTGCCTGCTTCAGCCTAGTCGGCGCTGCCCGGCCTCCGTCTCCGCCAGGCCGCCGGCCCCATCCCGGACAGCGTGGTGCCGAGCAGCAACAGGGTCGCGGGCTCGGGTACGGGGGTCGGGGGCGGCTTTGGACCCGCACCCGCCTCGGCGAAGAAGCTCTGTCCGAACGCGATACCCAATCCCTGGTTGGCCCAGTCGACCGGGTTCGTCGCGGCGCCGGTGGTGGTGTCCACGGTGAAGACCTGGGTGCCCGCGACCGCGTAGAGCACACCGTTGTCGCCGGTGGCCAGCCCGAAGACGTCGCTCACGCCGAACGACCCGACGATCGTCGAGTTCGCGAGGTTCGCCAGGTCGATGCGCAGGAGCTGGCTGCTGCCCGTGGCCAGGAACAGATTGCCTCCATTGAAGGCCAGATCACCCCCGGACGTGGCCCCGACGTTTCCCAGGCTGGTTCCGGCCCCGGTGGCCGGATTGATGGTGAACAGTGATGTCGAGTCGAACCCGGCGGCATACAGCGTGCCGTCCGTTCCGAACACGAGGGCATTGCCACCCGGTACCCCATGGTTGCCGATGAACGTCGAAGCCGCCGTCGCCGGATTGATGGAATAGAAGCCGGTGAACGAAAGACCGAACAGCTGGCCGGTGGGGCTGAAGGCGATGTCGGTCATCACCACGCCCATGTTGCCGATCACGGTGGCGCTGCCGGTCGCGACATCCACCGTGCCGAGATTGCCGACCGAGTCATCCACGTGCATGACGGGCACCGCGTGGGCGATGCCCGTGCCGAGAGTCATCAACGACGCAGCGACCAAGAGGATGCGGAGCAACCTGGCCACGTTCATCGTGAGGTCCCCTTCCCTTTCCGGTGGAGCGACCCTGGAGGAGAGGGTGACAGTGGACCACGATTCGCCGCGCTCGGATACCTTTTCTTCGTCCCTCAGAACACGGTCAGGTCGGCCTCCGCGCCGGCCAGGACCGCCCCCGCGGTGGTCAGCGTGTCGAGCTTGACCAGGAAGTGCTGCGTGACGGCGTGGACGTCGCGGAACCGGCGCTGCAGCGGGCTGCCCGCGTAGATCGCGGTGCCACCCCCCGCGTGATAGGCCATGTCCACCACCGTGGCCGCGGCGGTGGCCGCCCAGGTGATCGCCGCGCGCATCCGGGCCCGGTGCTCGGGGGTGAACTCCGCCCCGGCCACCGCCGTCCCCCACGCGGCCGCGGCGTCGGCGTGGAGCAGGCCGCGCGCCGCCCGGAGCCTCGCGTCGGCGGCGCCCAGCTGGTTCTGGAACAGCGAGTTCGTGGCCAGCGCGGTGTGGGCCAGCAGCGGGACCTTGCCCGCAGAGAGCGCCAGGATGTCCTCCAGCGCCCCCTGGGCGATGCCGATCGCGACGCTCGCCACGGCGAAGGCGAAGAGGGGGGGCATCGGCATCCGCAGCAGCGGCTCGTCCAGGCAGGGCGGATCCGCGAACGGCAGGCACGTCCGCTCGGCCGGGACGACGACGCCGTCGGCACTCAGATGATGGCTGCCGGTACCGCAGAGACCGGAGACCGACCAGGTGTCCTCGATCTCGACCTGGTCGGGCGAGAACAGCACCGTGCGCAGCCGCGGGCCACCGTCGTGCTCCTCCATGCAGTTGCCGAACAGCCACTGGCAGTCCTGACACCCGCTGGCAAAGGCCCATCGGCCGCTCACCCGGTATCCGCCCTTCACGGGCACGGCGGTCCCCGAGGGCGCGAAGACGCCGCCGATGATGACGTCGGGTCCCTTGGCGTACAGCATGTCGAAGGTCGCCCGGGGAATCGCCCCCAGGTTGATCCAGCCGCCGGCCAGGTTCATCGTCGTCCAGGCCACCGACGCGTCCGCGCGGCTCAGCTCCTCGATCACGCTCATCGCGCTCGGCAGGTCGAAGCCTTCGCCGCGGTGGCTCCTGGGGACCAGCATGCGGAAGCAGCCGGCCGCGGTCAGATCGCGGATCAGATCTCGGGGCAGCCGCCGCGCCGCCTCGATCTCGGGCGCACGGGCGGTGATCTGCGGGGCGAGCGCGCGGACGGCGTCGAGGACCGAGACGGGTCGGGGGATCTTCGAATCGGTGGCAGTCGCCATGGCGTGTCTCCTTTCGGCGTGGTCCCGCTGGAGACACGGTAGACCCCGGCCGCTCCGGCCGCATCGCCCGTTCGCGCCAATCTGCGCGGCCGGGCGGCGTGGTACGTTCGTACCACGCCGCGATCAGACCAGGTCCCGCTGGAACGCGAACGCGGTGGCCGCCGCGCGCGACGACACCCCGATCTTGTTGAAGATGTTCTGCAGGTGACGCCGGACCGTGTGGTCGCTGAGGGCCAGAGCCTCGGCGATCTCGCGGTTGGTCTTCCCCGCCGCGACCAGGCGGAGCACCTCGACCTCGCGCCCGGTCAGCCCGCCCGGCGCTCCGACCGCCGCCGCGCGGGAGAGCGCCTCCACCCGGGCCACGTCCGGCGCGGCGCCGAGCTGCTGGAAGACGCGGCGCGCGGCGTCGAGCTCCACCTGCGCGGTGTCGCGGTCGCCGAGGGCGCGGCACGCGAGCGCGATGAGCACCCGGACTCGCGCGGCCTCGTAGGGCGCCTCGATGTCCTGCCACGCCGTCCAGGCCGTGCGCAGCGCGGTGAGCGCCGGGCGGGCGTCGCCCTCGGCGAGGAGCGTCGCGCCGTTGGCGTGCGCGGCCATCGCGCGCAGGAGCGGCGCCTCGAGCCGCTCCGCGATGCGGGCCAGCTCGTCGGCCCCGGCCCGGGCCGCCGGCACGTCGCTCGCGGCCAGCATGATCTCGACGTACGCGGGCAGCAGCTTCGACCGCGCGGCCTGATCGCGGGCCTCGTCCAGCAGCCGGCGGATCGCCGCGGCGGCCGCCTCGATCTTGCCCTGCGCCAGCCGCAGCAGGGCGAGACCGGGCTGGGCATCCCGCCCCGACCGGCTGGCCTCGCGATACGCCTCCTCGGCCCGCGCGAGCTCGCCGCGCCGCCGGTGGAGCTCCCCGCGCAGGTAGAGCGCCCCGCCGACCCAGGGCCGTCCCACCGTCTGGGCAAGACGCTCGCACGCCTGCCGCGCCTCGCGCATGGCCTCCGGCCACTCCCCCTGCAGGAACATGATCTCGGCGCGGTGCACCTGGCATTGCCCCCGGTAGGGCACCAGGTCGGGCTGGGAGGCGCACCACCGGCCGAGCGCCTTCGTCCACTCCTTCGCCCGGCGAAGATCGAAGAGGTCCTGACATTCGCCGATCACCGCGCAGTAGATGATGCCGGCCCCGACCGGCGGGATCTCACCGCTGGTGACCGCCACCATGATCTCGTCGAACAGGGCCACCCCTTCCGCAGTCCGCCCCGCCCGGATGAGGGCCTCGCCGACGCCCACCCGGCCGAACGCGGTGAGCTGCGCGTCCCCGAACCGCGCGCCGATCCGCGCCGCCTGATCGAAGGTGGCGTGGAGCGTCGCGTGGTCGCCCGCCCACATCCGGCGCAGCGCCTCGAGCACGAGCAGGTATCCCCGCTCCACGCAGTCGTGCCCGCCGTCGTCCAGCAGCCGCTGGCCCCGGGCCAGCCAGCCGCCGCTGACCGCGGTCTCCCCCGCGATCAGCGAGGTGAACCCGAGCCAGAAGGCGCACCGCGCCGCGCCGGGCGCGTCGCCGCGTGCGAGGAACGCGTGATGCGCCCGCGTCCAGGCCTCGGTGCTCTCCGCATCCCGACCGACGAGGTGCCCGGCGACCGCGAGCCGTTCGATGTCCTCCGGTCCGAGCGCCGCCTCGCGATCCGCCGCGCTGAGGTGCGAATGGCCTCACCCCAGGCCTGCCGCCCGAACGCGGTCCGGCCCCGCTCCAGCGCGCCCGCCTCGGTCATGGCACCCGCCGGAGGAAGATGTGGTTGCGCGTCTCGCGGGCGGAGAGGGTGACCGACCGCTCCGGCATCCAGTCGCCGATGCCGTAGCGGTGCGACACGACCCGGCTGCCGAACCCGAGCTCGGCCGTGAGCTTCGGCCGCAAGCGCTGGTTGAGCTCCAGCGAGAGGAACAGCGTGACCACCGTCGCGGGCCGGATGTCGGTGTCGAGGATGTCCTGCACCCGGAACGTCACGCGGTCCGCGACGCCGGCGCGGACCGCGTTGGCCTGGGCTTCCCGGATGCTCCGGGGGTCGAGGTCCACGCCGACTCCGCGCGCGCCGAAGTCCCGGGCGGCCGCGATGACGATGCGCCCGTCGCCGCAGCCCAGGTCGTAGACGGTGTCCTCGAGGGTGACGTCGGCGAGGCGCAGCATGGACATGAGTGTACGCGGGTCGCTCCCCCGAGTCAGCCGGGCAACCGGGACCCCATTGCCCCCGATGCTATAGTGACGGCGTCGATGCAGTTACTCACGCGCAGGTCGGCTCATCGTGGACGGCGCTGACGGGCAGACGTGACCCGGGCGGTGCATGGCCGTGCACCCGCTCGTCAGCGTCGTGGTCACCTTCTACAACCAGGCCGAATTCGTCGCGTCCGCCCTCGAGAGCGTTCTCGCCCAGACGTACGACCCGTTCGAAGTGCTGGTGGTGGACGATGGATCCACCGATGACACCCGGCAGGCCTGTGCCGCCTACGGTGATCGCGTGACCGTCCTTCATCAGGCCAACGCCGGGCCGTCGAGCGCCCGCAACGCCGGCCTCGAGCGCGCCCGCGGGAGCTTCGTGGCCTTTCTCGACGGCGACGACACCTGGGCGCCGGAGAAGCTGGCCGTGCAGGTGGACCTGGCGCGTCGCCATCCGGGATCCGGCCTCGTGGCGGTCGACGGCGTCGCGTTCTCGGGCGACCGCGTCTGCACCGATTCCCTGTACGGATTGGCGCTGCGCGGTCGGTTGGAGGACGCTGCGGACGGGGTCCTCGTCGCGTCCTGTCTCGACCTGCTGCTCGAGAGCAAGTACGCCAACATTTCGACGCCCTCGCAGGTCATGGTTCCCGCCGAGGTGTTCCGGGAGATCGGCCCCTGGAACCCGCGGTTTCGCGTCAGCGCCGACTACGAGCTCTACCTCCGCATCGCGGCACGCCGGCCGTTCACCTTCTCCTCGGAGAAGCTGGTGCGGTACCGGCTGAATCCGGCGGGGCTTTCCGGCTCCGGAATCGCCCGCATCTTCAACTGGGTGGAAGAAAAGCCGGCGATCTTCCGTGTGATGGCCGGCGGCGATCGGCGGCGGGCGGCGCGTCTCACCAGCGAACTGGCCCGTGAGACCGCCCGGAAGATCTACCATCACGGGATCGGCGGCCAGCGCCCGCTCGCCAACCGGTTGCTCGTGCGCTATGCCCTCCGGAGCCGGCGCCCGCACTTCGTGCTCCCGTACCTCGCGGCCCTCTGGCTCCCTGCCTGGCTGCGCACCCGGCTGGCGAGCCGGCGATGATGGAAGAGGCCAACCGGCTGCACACGCCTGGCTCGCGTCGCGAGCTGTTCGCCGTTCTCGTCCTCGCGATCCTCATCATCGCGGTCTGGGCGCCGAGGCGCACCGGACCGCTGGATCTCCGCTGGGATGGCGGTGTCTATTACATCCTCGGTACGTCCCTCGCGGAGGGAAAAGGATACCGGCTCCTGAACGAGCCCGGGGAGATCGAGGCGAACCAGTACCCACCGCTCCTACCACTCATCGTCGCGGTCCACCAGTGGCTCGCGGGAACCAGCGACTTCGTCGTCGTCGGCACGTGGATGCGCGGCACCTACTTCCTCATTTACACCGCATTCATCTTCACCGCGTATGCGGTGCTCCGCCGATACCTGCCCGGGTCGTGGCCCCTGCTCGCGGCCATCGTGGTGGTCGTGCATCCGCAGACCAACTTCCTTTCGGATCTCTGCTTCGCGGAGCTGCCGTTCGCGCTCGCCACCACGCTGTTCGTGCTGCTGAGCGGCCCGCCCGCCGGGCCGTTGCGCCGCGTGGGGGCCGGCGCCTGCGCGGCGGCCGCGTATCTCCTGAGGACCATCGGCATCGCCCTGCTCGCGGCCTGGGTGGTGGAGGCACTGCTGGGACGGCGGTTCCGGACCGCGGCCCTCCGCGCGGTGCTGGCCCTCCTCCCGATCGTCGGGTGGTATGCCCACGTCGCCCGGGTGGAACGGAGCGCCGAATACGAGCATCCGGCCTATGCCTATCAGCGAGCGGACTACCTGTTCTACAACGTGAGCTATGCGCGAAATCTGCTGCTGGACGATCCGTTCAAACCCAGCGGGAGAACCGCCTCAACCTTGGACCTCGCGTATCGCTGGTGGGGCAACCTCGCCCACGTGCCGAAGGGTCTCGGCACGGCCGTGACCGCCAAGGCCGAGTCGTGGGAGCGGGTCAAGGAGATCCCCACTCTCGGACCGCTCATTCCGTGGAAAGTGGTCCTGTATCTACCGGCCGTCATCGGGATCATCGTCCTGAGCGGTCTCGGGATCCTGCTCGCCGGTCACGCGCGACTGATCGGGCTGTACGTCGTGTTCACGGTCGCCGCAATCTGTCTTACTCCCTGGAGCTGGCGGGGACAATGGGAGCGTTACCTGGCCCCGGCGACCCCGTTCCTGGCCGTGGCCTTCGCGCGGGGCGTGATGACGCTGTCTACCGCAAGCCGGCGCTTGCCCACGTGGGCACAGCGTGCGAGCCATGCCAGCCAACTCGGGCTCGTGATCGTGGTCCTCGCGGTGGAATTGCTCACGATGGCCCGCATCTACACGTTGTATCGCTATCCGGCGACGCTGAGTGACCGCGGCGGGCACGTGGTCACCCAGAAACTGTTTTTCTATGACGAGTCGCACCAGGCAATCGCGACCGCACTCAAGTGGGTCATGAGCCGGGCCCGACCGGGAGACGTGGTGGCCGCCTCGATGCCTCACTGGGTCTACCTGCTCACTGGGCTGAAGTCGGTGATGCCTCCCTTGGTATCCGACGTAGGACTCGTCCAAACGCTCCTGGATTCGGTACCGGTGCGCTTCGTCGTCATCGACGACACCTGGCCGCCCATCGCGCGTGACTATACCCTTCCATTGCTGGCGAGCGCTCCCGAGCGCTGGGAGCGAGTCTATTCCGATGCAGTGCGCGACGTTGCGATATACGAGCGACGCCCATGAAGCTGCTCATCGTCATTCCCGCGCTGAACGAGGAACAGAGCATCGACAGCATCATCCGGCGCTCGCTGGACGCCCGCGCGGTCATCATGGCCAGCTCGCCGGTGGACGCGGTGGAGATCACGGTGGTGAGCGACGGCTCCACGGACCGCACCGTCGAGCGGGCCCGCGCCTACGCCGACTCCATCAAGCTGATCGTGTTCGAGAAGAATCGCGGCTACGGCGCCGCCATCAAGGAGGCGTGGCGGCAATCCGACGCCGACCTGCTCGGCTTCCTCGACGCCGACGGCACCTGCGATCCCCGCTTCTTCGCCGACCTGTGCCGGACGCTGGTGAACGAGGACCTGGACGTGGTGCTGGGCTCCCGGCTGAACCCGGCCAGCGAGATCCCCCTCGTGCGCCGGATCGGGAACTGGGGGTTCGCCCTGCTGCTCCGCGCCCTGTCCTCGTCCCGCGTGCGGGACACCGCGAGCGGTATGCGCGTGGTCCGGCGATCGATCGTCGCCCGGCTGCTTCCCCTCCCCGACGGCCTGAACTTCACCCCGGCGATGACCGCACGAGCCGTGCTGGGGCCCGGCGTGCGGATCGGCGAGATCGACATGCCGTACCACGAGCGTGAAGGCCGATCGAAGCTCCGCCTGGGCCCGGACACCGTGCGCTTCCTCGAGGTCATCCTGGAGGCCGCGTTCCTCTACCGGCCGTCCCGGCCGCTGGCGCTCGTCGGCCTCATCGCGTTCGGCATGGCCACCGCCTGGATGATGTGGCCGGTCCTCTACTACGTGCAGCACCGCCAGGTGCAGGAATGGATGATCTACCGGTTCCTGGTCAGCCAGGTCCTCGGGACGATCGCCGCGCTCCTGGCGTGCGCCAGCTACCTCACCGCGAAGATCGTCAACATCGCGAGGCCGTCCGCGCAGTCGTCGCGGAGCCGGCTCCTGACCAGCCGGCTGTTCTGGCTCGTCCCCGCCGGGTGCTTCGTGGTGGGCGGGCTGCTGGTCCTCGCGAGCTTCCTGGAGCTCCTCCGCACCGGGGCCACCTACGAGCACTGGTCCCGGTTCGTGGCCATGTCGTTCTTCTGGTCGATCGGGTGCATCTTCGTGGTCACCCGGATCATGGACTACGTCCTGGACCTGCTGGCGGCCCAGCTCTCCTACGAGCGCCAGATCGGCGGGCGGCGCCGGGACGATCGACCGGCCTGACGCGTCAGCGGCGGGCGGCCGCCGACCACACGAACCGCTCCCCCGACCGAGGCTCGAACACGCTGAGCCTCGCGTACCCGCGATGGCTCTCGCCCACCAGCCGCGCGTGGTCCCGCAGCCAGGACTCCTCCGGGGCCGGCGCCCCGATCTCGTGGATCCGGACCAGGACGACCTTCTCGCGGCCCTCGGTGAAAGCCTCCACATCGGCGGGGACGCGCCGCTGGCCGAGCTGTCCGACCCAGGAGGCGATCATGGTCGACCCCTCCGCGTACCGCGCGATCCCGAGCACGCCGGACGGGATCGAGTGCACCAGGATGAGGTCGCGCGGGCTCATGGTCTTGCTCAGGCTGACCGCGATTTCCCGATAGGGCTCGAGGTCCCGCCCCTCGAGGCGCAGAATGGCGCGGACGCCGGAGCTCCAGGCGAGCGCGATCACCAGCAGCAGCGCGACGCGACCGGCGAGCCGGATCCGGGCGAGGCCCACCGCGGCCAGGACGAGCATGCCGGGCAGGCCGGCCAGCGCATAGCGCGGCCGCAGGGCAGTGCTCGTGCCCCGGAGGAGGTCGAACACGACCGGACCGACGCACGCGGCCACGACGCAGAGCAAGACGAGCCCGCGACCTTCCGAGAAGAGGCGGCGACGGAACGCAAGAACCAGCGCCACCCCCACGGGGGCGAACGTGAGGCCGGCCAGCCACTGCGAGCGGATGGAGCTGCCCCAGGGCCCGCGCCCGGACACGAATCTCAACGCCATCTCGAATGGAGCGACGAGGGCGCGAAAGCCGAGCGGAGTGTAGAGCCAGTCGCGGGTCACCCGCCACTGGCGCAGAGACTCCGGCACGACCACGTACCAGGGCAGCACGAGCAGCCCCGTGACGAGGACGGCGCCGATGATCCACGCCCACCGGATCTGACGCCATCGCATCGCGAGCCAGACGAGGCACGCCACCCACACGAAGACCGTGAAGTAGTGCGTCAGCAGCGCGGCCGCGCTCACCAGGGTCCAGACCGTTAGGGGCCAGGGCTTCAGCGGCCGGTCTCCCAGGCGCAGGGTCAGCGCGATGAGGCTCGCGGCGAGGAACATCACCATCGAGTACATCCGAGCCCCGACCGAATAATAGAGGCCGAGGGGGTTGATCGCGAAGAGCAGGGCCGCCGGAAGCGCGGCCGGCTCGCCGCCCACGCGGCGGGCGATGAGCCAGAGCACCGGCACCGTGGCCAGGCCCCACAGGGCCGAGAAGAGCCGGAGGACGGCGTCGCTCGTGCCAAGTTGCCGCGTCCAGCCGCTCAGCAGGAGGTAATAGAGCGGCGGGCTCGTGTCGGACAGCCGCAGCGCCCGGATGATTCGCGAGAAGCCGGCCGGAGGATTCTCGTGCTCGAGGTACCGTCGGTAGGCGGCCGCCGGCAGCGGCGTGGGGGCCTCCACGTAGTCGCCCCGGGCCGGGTCGGCCACCGCGGCCGGGTGCTCGAGGCTGTGCCCGGTGGCGATGGCCAGGGAGAAGAGCTCGTCCGCCCAGAGCCCCTGCCGGTCGAGGAGGGCCACGCGGAGCCCGGCGGCCAGGACCATCACCGCCAGCAGCGCTGCGATCCGGGACGCGGCGGTGCTCATCGGCCCGGCGCCCGGCGCGCGACGACGTACATCTCTCCGAGCGGGACACGCACGATGAGCCGCCCCAGGATCTGGATTCTCGCGAGGCGCCCGGCCATCGGTCGCGCCGATCCGGGAGACTGAGCGAGCCGGGTCGCGATGCCGGCGAGCGAGGCGGACACGCGCCGGGGGTGCACCGCGGCCAGGGTGAACCCGGCCCGCGCCAAGAGGCGCGCGATGGTAACCCGGGAGAAGTACCAGAGGTGCTCGCGCAGGAGCAGCGCCCAGCGGCGCCCCGCGAGCCGGGCGATGCGGCTCTCCGCATCCGGCATGCTGAGGAAGAGCCACTCGTCGGGCCCGAGCCAGGTCCGGATCCGCGCGAGCGTCTCGAGCGGCTGCGGGAGGTGCTCGAGCACGTTCCACGGGGTGACCACGTCGACGCTTCCGGCCGAGACGTCGACCTGCGGGAGCAGGCCGACCTCGAATCGGGCATCCGGGCACCGCCGTCGCGCGGTGCACACGGCCCACGACGAGGCATCCAGGCCCGCGGCCTCCCATCCCGCCCGCCGCGCCGCGCAGACGAAGAGGCCGGTGCCGCATCCCGCGTCCAGGAGGCGCCCCGGCGGGCTCTGATAGCGCCCCAGCAGCCTGAGCGCCCCCGTTACGTTGCGCCGGCGCGCCTCGTCCTCCGGCTGGCCCTCACGCTCCGTCCACTCCGCATAGATGCGGCCGGGGGTCGCGTCATCGTCCCGCACGCTCGACATCATGAGCCCGCAGCCGGTGCACCGCCCGATCGGCAGATGACCGGCCACGCGTCGGAGGGATGAGAAGTAGTCGGCGGCGTCGCAGGTCTCGTCGGCGGCGATGGTGGCCGGGTACACCGGAGCCACCGTGCCGCCGGTGCAGACCGGACAGGTCGAGCGCACCAGGGTCACGAGGCGCGGCCGGACCTCACGAAGGAGCGACCGCGAACCCCACCCTCGCATCGTCCATGATCATCGCGGCGGCGGTGCGCCCCTGTCGGATCGCCTGGCTGATCGTGCGGTCCTCCGGGTAGAACTGGGTGGAGTCGGTGACGTAGAGGCCGCGGATCGGCGTCCGGTGGCCGGGCATGAGCCTCACGAAGTTGGTCGTGAAGATCGGCTGGGCGTGCGGGGTGCGGAAGACGTGGTACTCCTTCACCCAGCTCTCGTCGAAGTCGGGATTCATGACCTTCAGCATCGCGGTGTACTCGGCGAAGAGCTCCTGGTCGCCCGCCCGGTAGCGCGGCTCGGTGGTGGGCAGGTAGAAGGGCACGTACACCACGTTGAGGCCGGCCCGCCGCAGGTTCTCGTTGAGCGCGCTCTGCTCGATGATGCCGTTGAAGGAGATGCGCGGGTCGTTGATGTTGGTCCAGAAGTTCTGACTGAACGGCCGCCGGAGGCTCAGCAGCATGCACACCAGGCCGATGTACTTCACCTCCCGGGCCCGCTGGAAGTAGGGATCCGTCTGATCGGGGACGAGGCGGTCCAGGACCGGCAGCGCCACCGTGGACATCACCGCGTCGCACGGGATGCGCTCGTCGCCCGCGTGGACCTCGGTGACGCGACCGTCGCGAACCTCGATGGGACGCACCCGCACGCCGGTCCGCAGCTCCACGTTGGGCTGCGCCCGCAGCCAGGCCACGAGCGCATCCACGAGCGTGGCCGTCCCGGTCTCGAGGCAGCCGAACATCTCCCGCTCGAACATGCGGCGGCGGGAGGAGGCCACCCGCCAGATGCGGTGCCAGATCCAGGCCGCCGAGATCCGATCGTGGTACTCCCCGAACTTCACCTTGAGGAGGGGGTGCCAGATCACCTGGTACGCCTGCTCCCCGAGGCACTCGATCAGCCACGGCTTGGCCGGGATCTGGTCGAGCCAGCGCCACTGCGAGCGGTAGCGGGAGTAGGTGACGTGCAGGCCGAACCGGATGCGCTGCGACCAGGGCACCGCCGAGAACCGGAGCAGGTCCATCGGCGACCCGAACGGATAGGACCGGCCGTTGTAGAAGAAGGCGGTGGAGGTGTGCCGCCAGTGGAGCTTCGCGCCCAGTCCCAGCTCGTCGACGAACGCGATGAGGTCCTGGTCGGTGCGGCAGATGAAGTGATAGAAGCGCTCGATCGGATGGCCCTCGAGCCGGAACGAGCTCGCGAGCCCTCCGAAGTCCGGCGCCGCCTCGAGCACGACCACCCGGTGACCGGCCCGCGCCAGATCGTAGCTCGCGGCCAGCCCCGACAACCCGCCCCCGATGACGACGACGCGCCTGGCTTCCATCGGCGACATCAGTGTAGCCCCTGGGTCACCCGGAGGGCGTCGCCCGCGGCCGGACCCTCCGCCCCTCACGGGCGGACGATGATCTTGCCGAAGACCTCGCGGTCTTCCATCACGCGCAAGGCCTCGCGCGCTTCCGCGAGCGGGTACACCGCGTGGATGATCGGCTTGATGGAGCCGCGCTCCACCGCGGCCAGCAGCGCCTCGAGATCCTGGCGCGTCCAGCCGTTGGCGCCGATGATGTTGACCTCGCGACGCCAGATGTAGCGGATGTCGGTCCTGGGATCGAAGCCGGCGGTGGCCCCGCAGGTGAGCAGCCGCCCGTACCGGGCCAGCGTGCGCAGGCTCGGTACCCACGTGTCGCCGCCCGTGTAGTTGACGAGGACGTCGACGCCCTTCTTGCCCGAGATCTCCCAGGCGCGCCGGGAGAAGTCCTCCTTCGTGTAGTCGATGACGTGATCGGCGCCCAGCTCGGCCAGGCGCCGGAGCTTCTCCGGGGAGGAGGCGCACGCGATCACGCGCGCCTTGAGGTTCTTGGCGATCTGCACGCAGCCGGTGCCCACGCCGCCGCTCGCTCCCAGGATGAGCACCAGCTCGCCGGGCTGGAGCTTCCCCCGCGTGATCAGCATCCGATGGGCGGTGCCGTACGCGATCGGCAGCGAGGCGGCCTGCTCGAAGGTCACCGCGTCCGGCATCGCGATCAGGTTGTCCGCGTCCACCGCGATGCGCTCGCACAGGCCGCCGTTGGCGTGCTCGCCCAGCGCGCCGCCCGGCTTGATGTGGGGATCCACCAGCACCCGCTGGCCGACCCAGTCGCGCGCCACGCCCGCCCCCACCGCGTGCACGACGCCTGCGATGTCGCCGCCCGGGATGCGCGGCATCTCCACCGGCAGCCCCGGCATCCCGCGCAGCACGAAGATGTCGAGGTAGTTGAGCCCGCAGGCCTTCACCTCCACCACCGCCTGCCCCGGCCGCGGCGACGGCTCCGGCCAGTCGTCGCGGAGCCGGACCTGCTCCAGGCCGCCGTGGGCGTCGATCGCGACCGCCCGCATCAGGTCTTCTTGCGGAGCACGAACCGGAAGTCGCAGTGCGACGCGCCTTCCATCACGGTCTGGGTCCGGGTCAGCTGCACGTCCGGGTTGAAGCCCTCCACCAGCGAGAAGTCGCGGTTGCAGGAGAGCAGCGCGCCCACCTCCGGGATGCCGAGCGCCCGGTACATCTCCGCGTACCGGCACCGGGTGACGTTGAAGGAGAACTTCTCCTCGGTCTGCTCCAGCACGTCCATGCGGTAGGCGTCGCCCTTCTTCCAGTCCTCCAGCGCGGCCGCGAACTGGCCCAGGCTGTCGCCGCCCATGCGCTCGGCCAGGGCCTTGCCCTGCTCGCGCGCCACCTCGACGATGACCTTCCGCGCGATCTCGAAGACGCGCTCGCGGCCGAACTCCTCGCCGAGGGCGGAGAGCACCGGCATCAGGATGCGGGCCTCGATCTCGCGGCGCTTCAGCACACCGATCTCGTTCAACGTATCCGGAGGCATCATGACGTCGTCTCCTTCGGCCGCGGGGAGGCGTAGCACGCCCGTCCCACCGCCACCAGGGTCCCGCTCGCGTCGCGGATCTCCACGTCGGCCACGCTCACCGTCTTCCCGACCCGCACCGTCTTCCCCACCGCGGTCAGGTCCCCCTGCCGCGCCGGCCGCAGGTAGTCCACCCGCATGTCGATGGTGGGCACGCCGGGCGCGGTCTCGCTCATGTCAAGGCGCGACGGCGCCGCGCACCGCCCAGGCCCGCGCGATGAGCCGGATGGGCCCGCCGCCGGGCGCCAGGCGCGCCTGCAGCGCCGCGCGGATCTCGTCGCGCACCCGGTCGTCGACGGAGGCCAGGTAGGTCGGCGCCGAGCCCTGCCGCCCGAGGAACGGGCTCCAGTAGTCGTCGAAGTCGCGGAACACGGTCGGGATGTCGACCGCGCGCGTGTCCACCGTGCGGAGCCCGGCGCTCTCGAACAGCGCGCGCAGGGGCTCGGGCCGGCACACCGGGAACCGCTCGGCCTGCGTGAGCCGGGCATCCTGCGGGCTGACCGCGATCGCGGCCTCCCAGAAGTAGCGCGTCATCTGCATCTCGCCCGCGTAGTCCCACACGTAGAGCGCGACCCGCCCACCGGGCCGGGTCACCCTCGCCATCTCGCGCACCATGGCCTCGTGGTCGCCCACGAAGTTGAGCACCAGCCCCGAGACCGCGACGTCGAAGCGGCGCGACTCCCACGGCAGGCGCTTGGCGTCGCCCTGCGCGATCCGCACCCGGGGATCGGCCAGACGCTCGCGGGCCCGGGCCACGAAGCCCTCGGCGGCGTCCACGCCCTCGACGGCGGCGGGCGCCCAGTCGGCCAGGATGGCCTCGCTGAGCGCGCCGGTCCCGCAGCCCACGTCCGCCCACGCGAGGCCGCGCCCCGCGTCGACCCAGTGGAGGAACTCGCTCGCGACCTGCCGGCTCCAGCGGCCCACGTAGCGCTCGTAGGCGTCGCTGCCGCCCCAGTGCTCGGCGGGCCTCCGCTCGGTCGGCGGGGCGCTCAGCGCGCCGCCTCCGTGATCTGCGCCGCGTGCTCCGCCGCGTGCTCGCTGACCCGCCGGGCGAGAAACTCGATGGAGAGCACCCCCATCGACGGATGGGTGCCCTGACGCGCCCACTCCTCGTCCGGCAGGCCCTCCAGCAGGCGCGCCAGCTGATCGTGCTCGGCCACGATCGTGTCGAGCAGGTAGGATGCCGACTCCCCGCGTGCCAGGCTCGCCGGCCGATACGCCTCCTCGTCGAACTCGGGGAAGAACGGCGAGTCCTCGCACATGAGCCGCCGCATGCGAACGCCGTAGACGTGCACGATCACGTCGCGCAGGTGGGTCAGCGTCTCGAGCGCCGACCACTCCCCCGGCTTCGGCACCACCGCCATCCGGCCGGGCGGCACGCCCTCCACCGCCCGGCGGACCACGAGGGCCGACGAGCGGATGGCGTCGATGAGCGCACGGTGCTCCGGAGTCATCGTCCGGCGATACTCCCCCAGCCGCGGCGCAGCGTCAAGCGCGCTACTCAGCTCGGGCGGCGTGCTCCGCTCGACCCGCCCGGTTTTGCGCTTGACAGGTTCCACGGGGGTGCATCGTTTCGCGACCGGTCCCTCCAGAAACCCGCCCGCCTGCGGCCCCTCATTGCGCGCGGCGCGACGAACCGCCTCGCCACCCCGCGCGCGCCTGCCCTCGCGCGCGATCGTGGCACAGGGCCGCGCTCCGGCGGTGCCGCCACCGCGCGGCTCCTGGCCCTCATCCGCGAGTTCGACGCCCGCGGCGGCCGGAACACCGGGTTCCGCTCCTGCGCGGAGTGGCTCGCCTGGCGGGTGGGTATGTCGCCCGGAGCCGCGCGCGAGCACGTGCGGGTGGCCCACGCGCTGACGGCCCTGCCCCGGATCACCGAGGCGTTCACCCGCGGCCAGCTCTCGTACTCCAAGGTGCGCGCCCTCACGCGGGTTGCCACCCCCGAGACCGAAGCGCGTCTCCTGAAGGTCGGGCGCAGCGGCAGTGCCGTGCACGTGGAGCGCATCGTCCGTGGCTGGCGGCGGGTGGACCACAACGCGGACGTCCGCCACGCGGCCCGGCAGCACGCCGGCCGCATGCTCCACATCTGTCCGGACGACGACGGCACCGTGGTGGTCCGCGGCCGCCTCACGCCGGAGGCCGGTGCCCTGCTGCTCCGGGCCCTGGACGCGGCGCGCGAGACGCTCTACCAGCGAGCCCGCGCCCGGGGCGCCGACCAGCCGGCGGACCGGCCGACCCGGGGGCAGCAGCAGGCGGACGCCCTCGCCCTGCTCGCGGAGACCGCGCTGCACCACGAGCTCGACCCGGGCGGGCCCGGCGAGCGCTATCAGGTCGTGGTTCACGTGGACGCGGCCGTGCTGGCGACCGCGAACGAACCCGGCCAATCCGAGCTCGAAACGGTAGGCCACGTTCCCGCGGGAACGTCCCAGCGCCTGGCCTGCGATGCCAGCCGGGTGGTGCTGCGGCACGATCCGGACGGGCGCACGGTGGAGGTCGGCGCCCGCACCCGCACCATCCCGCCCGCGCTCCGGCGGGCGCTCCTGCACCGGGACCGGACCTGCCGCTTCCCCGGGTGCAGTTCCCGTCTGGGCGAGGGTCATCACATCCAGCACTGGGCGGAGGGTGGCCCCACCACGCTCGGCAACCTCGTGCTGCTCTGTCGACGGCCCCATCGGGCGGTTCACGAGGGCGGCCATCGCGTCCGGCAGGCACCCGACGGCACGCTCGACTTCCTGCGGCCCGATGGGCGGGCGCTGCCGGACGTGCCGCCGCCGGCGACTGTCCCGACGGATCCCGCCTCGGCACTCGAGGCGTCCCACACCGCCGAAGGCATTCAGATCGATGCGGAGACCGCGCGCCCGACCTGGCTCGGTGAGCGGCTCGACCTCGGCTGGGCGCTGACGGTGCTACACCCGCAAGCCGCGCCGGGCGCTTGAGGAGCAACGTACCCCGGTCGATAATCCGGCAGACCGCACGCCGGCCAATCCACCCGGGAATGGGAGACCGACCAATGGACTACCGCGACTACCAGCACCTGACGTTCGAGCGCCGGGCCCACGGCGTGGTGCTCATCACGATCAATCGGCCGGAGGTGCTGAACGCGACCAACGACCGGCTGCACTGGGAGCTGACCCAGGTCTGGCTCACCCTGGACGCGGATCCGGAGGCGCGGGTGGCGGTGGTGACCGGGGCCGGGCGCGCCTTCTCGGCCGGCGGCGACCTCTCCATGGTGGAAGCGAACGCGCGCGATCCGAAGCGCATCGAGCGGACGCTGCGCGAGGCCTCCGACATCGTCTACAACATGATCAACCTCGACAAGCCGGTGGTCTCCGCGATCAACGGCGTGGCGGTGGGAGCGGGGCTGGTGGTCGCGCTGCTCTCCGACATCAGCATCATCTCGGAGACCGCGCGGTTCACCGACGGCCACACCCGCCTGGGCGTGGTGGCGGGCGACCACGCGGCGATCGTGTGGCCGCTCCTCTGCGGCATGGCGAAGGCGAAGTACTACCTGCTCACCTCCGACTTCATCGACGGGCGCGAGGCGGAGCGGATCGGGCTGGTGAGCCTGTGCGTGCCGCCCGCGGACCTGATGCCGAAGGCCTTCGAGGTGGCGGACAAGCTGGCCACCGGCGCCCAGCAGGCGATCCGGTGGACGAAGCGCTCGCTCAACAACTGGCTCCGGATGGCCGGGCCCATCTTCGACCAGTCGATCGCGCTGGAGATGCTCACGTTCATGGGCGAGGACGTGCGCGAGGGCGCGACCGCCATCCGGGAGAAGCGGCCGCCGCGCTTTCCCTCCGCGCGCTAGGCGGAGTCGCGCGGCGAGTCCGCGAACAGCCAGACGCCGGCCGCCACGATCACGCCGGCGCACGCCACCGTGACGGCGAGGCGCCGGCCGTGGGTCAGGCTGCGCAGCCAGTCCATCGCCTCGACGGCGAGCGCGTTGGCCTTGCCGCCGTAGAGCTCGACCCCGCGCTGGTACTGCTTGGACTCGTTGAGGCCGATCTCCGACGGATCAGCCGGCGGCGGGGCCGTCACGTAGATCCAGAGCGCGGCCGCGAGGCCGACCACCAGGATCATCACGGCCACCGCCGGGGCGTTTCGGTCAAGCATTCGCACGCGAACGGAGCGCGCGGTAGCGGGCGGGCGTGAGGCCGGAGGCGGCCTTGAACACGCGCGTGAAGTGGGCCTGGTCGGCGAAGCCCGCCTCCTGGGCGACCTCGGCGAGGGGTCGGCCGCGACGCATCGCCTCGCGGGCGGTGTCGAGCCGCCGCATCAGCAGGTAGCGATGCGGGCTCGTGCCGAAGGCGAGGCGGAACTGGCGGGCCAGCTCGTAGCGGCCGAGCCCGCTCGCCGCCTCCAGCTCGCTCGCGCGCACGAGGCGCGTGCGCCCCGCGTCCAGCACCTGGCGCGCTCGCTCGACGGCCGCCGCGTTCAAGCGTGGCGCCGGCGCCGGAGCGCCCTCGGCGGTCAGCAGCCCCTGCGCGAGCTCCTCCACCAGGTCGTCGGCGGCCAGCTCGTCCAGCGGGGCCGCGAAGGCGTGGCGCACCGCGCGCGCGAGCGCGCCATGGCGCGCGACCGACTCGCGCACGAACGGCAGCGGCCGGGCGCGGCCGGTGAGGGCGCGCAGCGCCTCCGCGATGCGCGCGGGCTCGACGTAGAGCAGGCGGTAGCCGAAGCCGTCGCGGGTGCCGGCGCGGCCGTCGTGCCGCTCGTCGGGATGCAGCACCACCACCTGCCCGGGCAGGCTCACCCGCTCCGCGCCGCGGTAGTCGAAGACCTGCACGCCGCGATCGGTGAGGCCGATCGCGTAGGTGTCGTGCCGGTGCGTGTCGTACGCCTCGCGGCCGAGCCAGGCGCGGAAGCGCTCCACGCCGCCCACCGGCCCCTCGCTGGCGAGCCAGGCACGGCCGTCCGCTCCGCACGAACGTTCAAGACCCGCGCCGCCCGATCTGGTCTGCTGGCTCATGCGCGGAGGTGGCCGATGAACACGGAGCAAGCGGCGGCGTTCCTGCTCTTCGCGGTGGTGGCGGCGGTGACCCCGGGCCCGAGCAACGTGATGCTGACCGCGGCGGGCGCGAACGCGGGCGTGTGGCGAGGCCTGCCGTGCCTGCTGGGCGTCACGGTGGGCATGGGGCTCATGATGTTCCTGGTGCCGCTCGGGCTCGGCAGCGTGGTGCTGGCGTATCCCCTCGTGCTGCGCCTGCTGCACTGGGCGGGCGCCGCGTTCCTGCTGTGGCTGGCCTTCAAGATCGCCACGTCGTCGAGCCTGGACGACACGATCGGGCGCCGCGATCCGGTCGGCTTCGTGGGCGGCGCGGTCTTCCAGTGGGTGAACCCGAAGGCGTGGCTGGTCACCGCGAGCGCAGCGGGCACGTTCCTGCACGCGGAGGCGGGCCGGCCGCTGGCCCAGGCCGCCGCGCTCGCCGGCCTCTTCGTGATCGCGGCGCTGCCCGCGTGCTTCGTCTGGCTGGCCTTCGGCGCGGGCGTGCAGCGCGTGCTGAGGAGCCCGGGCCGACTCCGGGTCTTCAACGTGACGATGGGGGTGCTGCTCGCGCTGTCGGTGCTGTTGATCGTGCGCTAGCGCCCCTTGAACTTCGCGGGCCGCTTGTCCTTGAAGGCCTGCACGCCCTCCTTGTGGTCCTCGGTCTCGCGCACCACCGCCATGTGCGAGGAGACCAGGTCCAGGTGCGTGCGCAGGTCGAGGCGCATCGACTGGTAGACGAGCCTCTTTATCATTCTGATGGGGATCTGCGGCCCGTCGGCCACCTGCCGCGCGAAGGCGTAGGTCTCCTCGGCGAGCCGGTCGTGCGGCACCACCCGGTTGACGATGCCGAGCTCGAGCGCCCGGGCCGCGTCGATGAAGTCGGCGGTCCACAGGAGCTCCAGCGCCCGGGCGGTGCCGATGAGGCGCGGCAGGAAGTAGGTGTCGCCGTCGCCCGGCACCAGGCCCACCCGCACGTAGCCGGTGGAGAAGCGCGCCGCGTCGGAGGCGATGCGCATGTCGCACATGAGCGACATGCCCATGCCCGCGCCGACCGCCACCCCGTTCACCATGGCGATCACCGGCTTGTCCATCGCCTCGAGGGTCCGCGGCACGTTGTGGATATGCTCCCAGAGGCCGTTCTTGTTGTCGAGCGGGGTGGGATCGCCGCTGCCCATGCGCCCCACGTCGCCGCCCGAGCAGAAGGCCTTGCCCGCGCCGGTCACGATCACCACGTTCACGTTGGGATCGCGCTGCGCCTCCGCGAGCGACGCAGCCCACCGCTCGATCATCGGCCCGGTGAACGCGTTCATCTTGTCCGGGCGGTTGAGCGTGATGGTGGCGATGCGGTCCTTCACCTCGTAGAGCAGCTCGCTGTCGGCCATGGGATCTCTCCTTGGATCAGTCCTTCGGCAGGCCGAGCACGCGCTCGCCCAGGATGTTGCGCAGGATCTCGGTGGTGCCCGCGCGGATGCCGCTGCCGCGGGCGAGCAGGCAGTAGAACTCCCACTCGCCCTCGTCGGGCGCGAGCGGGGTGCCCGCCTTCAACTGCGAGTAGGGGCCGATGATCTCGGTGGCCAGCTCGGCCAGGTCCTGGTCGAGCAGGCTCCAGAAGAGCTTCGAGGTCGAGCCCTCCGGCCCGGGCGCGCCGCCCTTCAGGATCTTGGTGAGGCTGCGGTAGCCGTTCAGCTGGAGCACCCGCTCGCCGATGGCCAGGGCGGCGATCTTCTGGCGCACCACCGGGTCCTCGGAGGCGGGCCGGCCGTTCTTCATCGTGCGCCGGGCCAGCGAGAGCAGCTTGTGGAGCGCGGTGCGCAGGCTGATGTGGCGGATCATGGTGAGGACGTCGCGCTCGTAGGCCAGCGTGGTGAGCGCCACCCCCCAGCCCTCGTTGACCTTGCCCACCACGTTGGTGACGGGCACCCGCACGTTCTCGAGGAACACCTCGTTGAACTCGGCCTCGCCGGTGATCTGGCGCAGCGGGCGGACGGTGATGCCGGGACTCTTCATGTCCACGAGGATGAACGTGATGCCCTTGTGCTTGGGCGCGGCGGGATCGGTGCGCACCAGGAAGAAGCCCCACGCGGCCACGTGGGCCATGCTGGTCCACACCTTCTGGCCGTTGAGCACGTAGTGGTCGCCGTCCAGCACCGCGCGGGTCTGGAGATTCGCGAGGTCGCTGCCCGCGTTGGGCTCCGAGAAGCCCTGGCACCAGATGTCCTCGGCGGTCAGGATGCGGTCGAGGTGCCGGGCCCGCTGAGCCGGCGTGCCGTGCTTCATCAGGGTGGGGCCGAGCATGCTGAGGCCGCTGCGGTTCAGCGGCTGCGGGCTGCCCGCGCGCGACATCTCCTCGTAGAGGATGATCTGCTCCATGATGGAGGCCCCGCGGCCGCCGTACTCGGGCGGCCAGTCCATCCCCACGTAGCCCGCCTTGTGGAGCGTGCGCTGCCACTCGCGCAGGCGCTCCACCTCGTGGACGTCCGCCCGCGACGACGCGAAGCCCTTGTCCTTCAGGTCGGCCGGGACGTTCTCGGCCAGCCAGGCGCGCACCTCGCGGCGGAACGCCTGCTGCTCCGGCGTGAAATCGAAATCCATCTAGCTCACCCCCGCGTCGGGTCGGGTGGCCACCCCGTTGATCTTCCACCCGTTCTGCCAGACCAGCTCGTAGAGTCCCTCGATCGCCCGCCCGTTGCGGCCCCGGATCTTGACCGTCACGTACGCGAGGCCCTCGGCGCCGAGCTCGGTCCGGGTGACCAGCGCGAACGTGGAGGCGGCGATCTCCGGGTAGCCGCGGCGCACCATCGCCTCGAAGGCCCGGCGGTCGAACCGGGTCCGGATCTCGTCGGAGGCGAAGGTGTAGGCGGTGTCGTAGTCGTCGCGGCGGAACGCTTCCAGCTGCTTCACCACCGGCTCCGCGGCGGCCCGGGCATCCTTCTCGGACTGTGCCCCCGCGGCCCTCGCGCAGGCCACCAGCGCCAGCACGAGCAGGGCGAGTCCGGACCGCCGGCGCATCATCTCATGCACGACCTAGTGCATGACCGAGCCGCCGTCGACGTTCAGGGCCTGGCCCGTGATGTTGCGGGCCTCCTCGGAGGCGAGAAAGACCGCGGCCCAGCCGATGTCCTCCGGGGTCTGCTCGCGCTTCATGGGGATGATGTCGCTCACCCGCTTGTCGAAGACCTGCCGCGCGGTCATGCCCTTGAAGGCGGGGTTGGTGTCCGCGATGTACTGGGCCAGCTTCTCCCAGAACGCGGTCCACAGCACGCCCGGGCAGATCGCGTTCACGGTCACGCCGTGCGGGGCCAGCTCCTTGGCGATGACGCGCGTGAACGTGATGACGCCGCCCTTGGCGACCGAATAGGGCGGCATGGTCAGCGCGGCGAGCGGGCCGGCGATCGAGGCGATGTTGATGATGCGCCCCGCCTTGCGCTCGATGAAGTACGGCGCGAGCGCCTTGCACATGAGGAAGACGGACTTGAGGTTGACCTGGTAGGTGCGGTCCCAGTCCTCCTCGGAGTTGTTGGTGAACGGCATGCCAGGGGCGGAGGCCATGCCCGCGTTGTTCACCAGGATGTCGATCCGGCCCAGGTCCCGCTTGATGCGCTCGACCGCGGCCTGCACGTCGGCCGACCTCGTCACGTCGCAGTGCATCGAGATGGCCTTGCGGCCCAGGCCCAGCACTTCCTTCACCACCGCCTGGGCGCTGGCGTCCTGGATGTCCGGGATCGCGATGTCGGCGCCCTCCCGCGCCATGCACAGCACGATGCCCCGCCCGATCCCGGCGCCGCCGCCGGTCACCACCGCCACCTTGCCCTGGAGCCTCATCGCCGTCGCCTCCTCCCGTGGCGTTGCCGGGTCATCGAGGATCCGTGCCCGGCCGTAGTGGGCGACATCGTCGCCGGCGTCGGTCAATGCGCTATTGCGGTACGCCTTCGACCGCGAAGGTGCGATACTTGGCGTATTTTTCACCGATCTTTCGCACCTGCTCGTACGCGGGATCGTTCCGCCATGCTTTGACCGCGTCCACGCTCGGGTACATGTAGATGACGACGCGCTTCGGGGCCTCACCGTCGACGGCGATCACCTGGGCGCCGCTGCCGGCCGCTCCTCCGGCCGCTACCAGATGGCCGCCGTGCGCCTTGATGATCTCCCTGGCCTTGGGTAGATACTCCTTGGCGTAGCCCTCCGGATCGCTCACATCGATCTCGCCCACGAAGTAGACCGGCGGCTTGGCCTGAGCTTCCAGCCGGGCGACCGTGAGCCCGCCCAACCCGGCGCATGCCACCATTCCCAGTCCTAGACCCATCTTGGAGTAGGCGTCCATAAGCCGGTTCCTCCTGTACGCCCCCGTGACCTCTGCCCTGCGAGGGACGATTTCCGGACGTATAATACCCGGCAGGTGCCGGGGGGCGCCACCACGGACGCCTCAGGCCAGCAAGAGCCGCACTTCGAGTGCTTCCAAGGAGAGATCCTCGTGACCCCGCCCACCCTCCGGAGCCACAACTGGTTCGGCAAGAAGGACCTGGACGGATTCTCTCACCGATCCTGGATCAAGGCCGAGGGCTTCAGCGATCTGATGTTCGACGGCCGGCCGGTCATCGGCATCGCCAACTCCTGGTCCGAGCTCACCAACTGCAACGCGCACCTGCGCCAGGTGGCGGAGGCGGTGAAGCGCGGGGTGCTCTCCGCGGGCGGCTTCCCGCTGGAGTTCCCCACGATCTCGCTGGGCGAGATCCTGATGAAGCCCACCACCATGCTGTTCCGCAACCTGATGGCGATGGACGTCGAGGAGTGCCTCCGGGCCTATCCGCTCGACGGAGTCGTGCTCCTCTCCGGCTGCGACAAGACCACCCCGGCCATGCTGATGGGCGCGGCCTCCGCGGACGTCCCCGCGATCATGGTGACGGGCGGGCCCATGCTGCGCGGCCGCTGGCGCGACCAGGACCTGGGATCCGGCACCGACAACTGGCGCCTCTGGGCGGAGCGGCGGGCCGGCCGGCTCAGCGAGGAGGAGTTCTGCGAGATCGAGTCCTGCCTCTCCCGCTCGGCCGGCCACTGCATGGTGATGGGCACCGCCTCGACCATGGCCGCGATGGCGGAGACCCTCGGCATGACCCTGCCCGGCAACGCGGCGATCCCCGCCGCGGACGCGCGCCGGCTGGCGCTCGCCGAGATGTCGGGCCGGCGCATCATGGAGATGGTGCGCGAGGACCTGAAGCCCTCGAAGGTCCTCACCCGCGAGGCGTTCGACAACGCGGTCCGCACCGGGATGGCCATCGGCGGCTCCACCAACGCGATCATCCACCTGATCGCCATCGCGGGGCGCGCCGGGGTGGACCTGCCGCTCCGGCGCTTCGACGAGCTGTCCCGGACCACTCCGATGCTGCTCAACGTGCGCCCGTCCGGGAAGTACCTCATGGAGGACTTCTTCTACGCGGGCGGCCTCCCCGCGGTCCTGAAGGAGCTGCTGCCCATCCTGCACGGCGGCGCGCTCACCGTCACCGGCCGGTCCCTCGCCGAGAACAACGCGGACGCGGTGAACCACAACCCGGACGTGATCCGCTCGCTCGCCATGCCGATCCTGAGCGAGGGCGGCACCGCGATCCTCACCGGCAACCTCTGCCCGGACGGGGCGGTGCTCAAGCAGTCGGCGGCCTCCCCGCACCTGCTCACCCATCGCGGCCGGGCGGTGGTGTTCGAGGATCACGCCGACCTTCACGCCCGCATCGACGATCCCGCGCTCGACGTGGACGAGACCTGCGTGCTGGTGCTCAAGCGCGTGGGCCCGAAGGGCGCGCCCGGCATGCCCGAGTGGGGCGCGGCGCCGATCCCCCGGAAGCTCTTGCAGAAGGGCGTGAAGGACATGGTGCGCATCTCGGACGCGCGCATGAGCGGCACCTCCTACGGCACCGTGGTGCTGCACGTCTCACCGGAGGCGGAGGCGGGCGGGCCGCTCGCGCTGGTGGAGAACGGCGACATCATCGAGCTCGACATCCCGAACCGGCGCCTGACCCTGCGGGTGCCAGACGACGAATTGGCGCGCCGGCGGGCCCGCTGGAAGCCGCGGCCGCCCCACTACACACGCGGCTACGGCCGTCTGTTCCTGGACCACGTGCTCCAGGCCCACGAGGGCTGCGACTTCGACTTCCTGCGCGGCAAGACCCCGGTCCGCGCCGAGGACACCGCCGGCCCCAGCCACTCGTAGCGGGAGCAGAAATCCTTACCCGGTCCTGGTAACCCCGTCCCGACGGACGTAACGGGACCCGCCCGTGATTTCGCGTGCTTGTCCGCTGGCACGGTCGATGCGCCTTCACGTCCGCCCGAAGGAGAGCCGCCCATGAAAAGCGCCGCCGGGATCGCTGTGTGCCTGTGCTTCGCGCTGGTCTACCCGGTCGCCTCGCCGGTCTCCGCCGCCTCCTGTCCCGACGTGGATGCCGCGCGGACCATGCTACAGAAGGCCGCCGCCGCCAAGAACGATGAAGACCTGAAGCAGATGCCGCGCAAGGGATCGCCGCCGACCCCGCCGGAAGAGGGAAAGGGCCAGCCGCAGGCCGGCCGGTCGGAGCCGGCCGCGCCGGCCGCGCCGCAGGAGGGCGGCAAACAGGACGGAGAGTCCCCGCCCGGCGTCAACGCCCCGGTGCCCGAGGATCTGAGGCGCGCCGCGCTGCTGGTGAAGGAGGCCGACGAGGCCTGCCAGGCCGGCGACGGCTCGCAGGCCTCCGAGAAGGCCCGGGCGGCGATGGCCTTGCTGAAGCGCTAGGCAGGTGTCGTCCGAGGTGCGAAGTCGTTAGGCAGCAGCCACCGAACCGCGTCAGCCAAGTTCCCGATTTCTGTGGAGGGCGGGGTGGCACCGCGCTTGCCCCCGGGATGGCGCATGGGAAATCCAGCGCTGAAGTTCTCGCCTCGGTGGCGGGTGGCAATCGTCGACGATCACGAGCCGTCGCGCGCGGCCGTGAGGGCGGCGGTGACGGCGGCAGGTGGAGAGGTGGTGGGGGAGGCGACGAGAGGAAGCGAGGCGGCGGCGGTCGTCAGCCGCGCGCGTCCCGACGTCGTCATCTGCGCGGTCGGACTGCCGGACGGCGATGGCATCGCGGCGGCGGCGGGAGTGACCGCGGGCGTACCGGTGGTCCTGTTCACCAGCCACACGCGGGATGAGCTGGTGGCGCGCGCGCAGACCGCCGGGGTGATGGCCTACCTGCTGAAGCCGCTGCGGCCGGCGGAGCTCGCGCCGACGCTCGACCTGGTCGTCGCGCGGTTCGCCGAGACCAGCCGGCTGCGGCAATCCCTCGAAGAACGAAAGGTGATCGAGCGCGCCAAGGGCCGGCTCATGGACCGGCTCGACCTCAGCGAGGAGGAGGCGTTCCGCCGCCTCCGCCGCGCCGCCATGAACAGCCGCCGTCCCATGGTGGAGATCGCCCGCGCGGTGCTCGTCTCCGAGTCAGTCACCGCGGATCTGCCCAGGATTTAGGCAGCGCCCGGCGCCCGCCCGGGCGCCGTCGTCGAGACAAATCAGCGGGTTGCCGTCCGGTACAGGCCTTGCTACCCGCGACGCCCGAGCGGACAACGACGTCCAGCCGCGGCAAGGTGGCCGCGTGCCGTGAACCGTGAGGTCGGCAGTAGAAGGAGACGTCGATGGCCGCGTACTCGCGCAGGGACTTCCTCAAGGGCAGCCTGGCTGCCGGGGCCGGGGTGGCCGCGCTCGGCTTCCCCGCCCTCATCACCGCTCAGAGCAAGGAGCCGATCAAGGTCGGCGTCCTCCACTCGCTGTCCGGCACGATGGCGATCAGCGAAGTCTCGCTGCGCGACGTCGTCCTGATGGCGGTGGAGGAGATCAACGCCAAGGGCGGCGTCCTGGGCCGCAAGCTGCAGCCCGTGGTCGTCGACCCGGCCTCGAACTGGGACCTGTTCGCCGAGAAGGCCAAGCAGCTCCTCCTCCAGGACAAGGTCGCGGTCACCTTCGGGTGCTGGACCTCGGTCAGCCGGAAGTCGGTGCTGCCGGTCTTCGAGAACAACAACGGGCTGCTCTTCTACCCGGTGCAGTACGAGGGAGAGGAGTGCAGCCGGAACGTCTTCTATACCGGCGCGACCCCGAACCAGCAGCTCATCCCGGCCGCCGAGTACCTCATGTCGAAGGAGGGCGGCGGCTACAAGAAGTTCTACCTGCTCGGCACCGACTACGTGTTCCCGCGCACGGCCAACAAGATCCTGCGCGCGTACCTGCTGGCCAAGGGCATCCCGAAGGACAGCATCGAGGAGGAGTACACGCCGTTCAACCATCAGGACTACCAGACGATCGTCGGCAAGATCAAGCGCTTCGCCGGGGGCGGTAGCGCGGCCGTGCTCTCGACGATCAACGGCGACAGCAACGTGCCCTTCTACAAGGAGTTCGCCAACCAGGGGCTGCGCAGCGAGAACGCGCCGATCATGGCCTTCAGCGTGGCCGAGGACGAGCTGCGCGGCATGGATACCTCGGCGCTGGTGGGCCACCTGGCCGCCTGGAACTACTACCAGTCGGTCGACACGCCGCAGAACAAGCGGTTCGTGAACGCCTTCAAGGAGTACTGCGCCAGGCACAACCTGCCGGGCGGCGCCAAGCGCGTGACCGACGATCCGATCGAGGCCGCCTACTTCGGCGTCCACGTCTGGAAGCAGGCCGTCGAGAAGGCCAAGTCGATCGAGGTGGACGCGGTCCGCAAGGCCGTGTACGGCCAGGAGTTCCTGGCGCCGGGCGGCAAGATCAAGATGGACGAGGCCAACCACCACACCTACAAGCCGGTGCTCATCGGCGAGATCCTCAAGGACGGCCAGTTCAAGGTCGTCTCCCGCAGCAAGGGCCTCGTGAAGGCCGAGCCCTGGAGCGAGTACACGAGCCCCGACAAGGGCTGCGACTGGGTGAAGCACAAGGGGACCTACCAGAAGAAGGCCTGATGCCCGGTCTGATCGCGGCAGTCCTCGTGGCGTGGCTCATCGCTCCGGCGGTGGGCCACGCCGCCGTCCCCGCCCCCGAGGTCGAGCGAGCCCTGGCCGACCTGGCCGGCAGCGACGCCGACCGGCGGGAGGCGGCCGTCGCGGTCCTCGGCGGCACGCGCGATCCGAAGTGGCTCGCCTTCCTCGCCGCGCTCCGCGACGGCCACGTCTACGCGCGGAAGGAGTCCGGGCCGCTGCAGGTAGTGGTCGCCGGTGCGAGGTCGACGCAGGGCGACCGGGAGGTCGTGGAGATCAGGAGCGCCCACGACGGCACGCCGCTGGGCACGGTGGCGGTCGCCGACCTCATCGAGGTCCCGGCCGACCGCCGGCTGCGCATCGCCATCAAGCCGTTCCTCGACGCGAACGAGACGCGCGAGCAGCTCGCCAGCCCGGATCCCGGCGTGCGCACGGGCGCCGCGGTGAAGCTCGGTCGCCAGGCCGACGCGGGGGCGGCCGCGACGGTCGAGGCCGCGCTCGCCCGCGAGCCCGACGCGTGGGTGCGCCACGCGCTGGCCGAGGCCCTCGCGCTCATCCGGCTGGCCCACGGCGACGCGGCCACGCGGGTGGCGGCGGCGAACGCGCTCGGCGCGCTGCACTCGCTCGACGCGGTGCCCGCCCTCGAGCGGCTGGCCGCGGACGGCGCCGCGTCCGCGTCGGAGCGCGCGGCGGCGGCCGCCGCCCTCAAGCGGATCGAGCGGTGGACGTTCCTCACCACGGCGCTGGAGACGGCGTTCCAGGGCGCCTCGCTGGCGTCCATCCTGCTCCTGATGGCGCTGGGGCTCGCCATCGTCTTCGGGCTGATGGGCGTCATCAACATGGCGCACGGCGAGCTGATGGCGCTCGGCGCCTACACGACGTTCGTCGTGCAGAACTGGTTCCGGGCCATGTGGCCGGGCGCCTTCGACGCCTACTTCCTGGTCGCGCTGCCGCTGTCGTTCCTGGTGGCCGGCGCGGCGGGGCTCGTGCTCGAGCGGGGCGTCATCCGCCACCTCTACGGCCGCCCGCTGGAGACGCTGCTGCTGACGTGGGGCGCCTCGCTCGTCATCCAGCAGGGGCTGCGCCTCTGGTTCGGCGCCGCCAACGTGGACGTGAGCTCGCCGCGCTGGCTGTCGGGCGGTGTCCCGGTCCTGGTGGGCCTGACGCTCCCCTACAACCGGGTCTTCATCATCGGCCTCGCCGCGGTGAGCGTGGCCGCGATGTACGCGCTCCTGTTCCGGAGCGCGGCCGGGCTCCGCATCCGCGCGGTCACGCAGAACCGCAGCATGAGCGCGTGCCTCGGCGTGCGGGCGCCGCTGGTGGACGCCACCACGTTCGCGCTCGGCGCCGGCCTCGCCGGGCTCGCCGGCTGCGCGCTCACCCAGATCGGCAACGTGGGCCCCTCGCTCGGCCAGAACTACATCGTCGACTCGTTCATGGTGGTCGTCACCGGCGGGGTCGGCAAGCTGGCCGGAACGATCCTGGCCGCGGCGGGCATCGGCGGGCTCAACAAGGGGATCGAGCCCGCCCTCGGCGCCGTGTTCGCCAAGGTCGCCATCCTGATCGCGGTCATCCTCTTCCTGCAGCGGCGGCCGGCCGGACTCTTCGCGACCCGGGGGCGGAATGCCGAAGCCTGAGAGGCTCGCGCTGCTCGCGGCCGCCGTCGTCCTCGTGGCCGGGCTGCCGGCGGCGAACCTGCTGCCGCCGGACTCGCCGCTCCACGTCTCCAACTTCACGCTGAACCTGTTCGGCAAGTTCCTGACCTACGCGATCCTGGCCCTCGGTCTCGACCTGCTGTGGGGCTACGCCGGGGTGCTGAGCCTCGGCCATGGGGTCTTCTTCGGTCTCGGCGCCTACGCGATGGGCATGCACCTGATGCTCGAGATCGGCGCCCGGAGCGTCTACCAGAGCGCGCTGCCGGACTTCATGGTGTGGAACCAGGTGACCACGCTGCCGCTGTTCTGGCGGCCGTTCTACAGCGCGGCCTTCACGATCGTCGCCGTGCTCGTGGTCCCGGCCCTGTGCGCCCTCGCCTTCGGCTTCCTCGCCTTCCGCAGCCGCGTGCGCGGCGTGTACCTGTCGATCATCACGCAGGCCCTCGCCCTGTCGGCGTGGCTCGTGTTCAACCGCAACGAGATGAACCTCGGCGGCACCAACGGCCTGGCCGACTTCAAGACGATCTTCGGGATCCCGCTCAACCAGCCCTCGACGCAGCGCGGGCTGTACGTGGCGACCGCGGTGGCGCTGGTCGGCGCCTGGGCGCTCTGCCGCTGGATCACCGTCTCGCGTGCGGGGAAGGTGCTGGTGGCCATCCGGGACAGCGAGACGCGGGTGCTGTTCAGCGGCTACTCGCCGGCGCGCTACAAGCTGTTCGTCTTCGTGGTGTCGGCGGTCCTGGCCGGCGTGGCGGGGGCGCTCTACGTGCCCCAGGTCGGCATCATCACGCCCGCGAAGATCGGGGTGCTGCCGTCCATCGAGATGGTCGTGTGGGTGGCGGCGGGCGGGCGCGGCACGCTGATCGGCGCGGTGGTGGGCGCCATCGGCGTCAACTGGGCGCAGTCGTGGCTCACCACGACCTACCCCGACCTCTGGCTCATCGTCCTGGGCGCGCTCTTCATGGGGGTCGTGCTGTTCTTCCCCGACGGCGTGCTGGGCGCGCTGCGCCGGCTGCGCACCCGGCGCCGGCCGGCCGCCCCGGCGGGCGGGCAGCCCGCGCTCGCCACCGACGCCACCCGGACGCCGCTTTCGCCATGAGCCGGTCGCACGACTCGATCATCTACCTCGAGGACGTGACCGTCGACTACGACGGGTTCAAGGCGCTCGACCGCCTCAACTTCTACATGGACCGGCGCGAGCTGCGGGTCGTCATCGGGCCCAACGGCGCCGGCAAGACCACGCTCCTGGACGTGATCTCGGGCCGGGTGCAGCCCGCCCACGGCCGCGTGATCTTCGGTCGCGCGACCGACCTCCGGGGGCTCGGCGAGAACGAGATCGCCGCCCTCGGGATCGGGCGCAAGTTCCAGACCCCCTCGGTCTTCGTCAACCTCTCGGTGTGGGACAACGTCGAGCTCTCCCTGCGGCGGCCGAGCAAGGGCGTGTTCGCCACCCTGTTCGACCGTGACGGCGCCGAGGCGCGCGATCGGATCGCGGCCACCCTCGACACCGTCGGCCTCGGCGGCAAGGGGGGCGACCTTGCCGGCGCGCTGTCGCACGGCGAGAAGCAGTGGCTCGAGATCGGGATGGTGATGGCGCAGGACCCGGAGCTGCTCCTGGTGGACGAGCCGGTGGCCGGTCTCACCGACGAGGAGACCGCGCGCACCGGCGACCTGCTGCTGTCCATCGCGGCCCAGCGGTCCGTCCTCGTCATCGAGCACGACATGGACTTCGTCCGGCAGATCGCCCGCACGGTGACGGTCCTCCACCAGGGCGCCACTCTCTGCGAGGGGCCGGTGGAGGAGGTCCAGCGGGACGCCCGCGTGCTGGAGGTCTACCTGGGGCGCGGGGGCGCGAGGGCGCATGCTGGTCGTTGAGCGGCTCGACGCCGGCTACGGCGGCTCGCAGATCCTCTGGTCGGTCGACCTCGCGGTGCCGGCCGGCCAGGTCGTCTGCCTCATGGGACGCAACGGCGTCGGCAAGACGACCCTGCTCAAGACGATCATGGGCCTGCTGCCCGCGCGCGGCGGCCGCGTGACGGTGGACGGCCGCGACGTCACCCGGTGGTCGCCCGACCGGCGGGCGCGGGCCGGCATCGGCTACGTGCCGCAGGGCCGCGAGATCTTCCCGCACCTGACGGTCGAGGAGAACCTCCGCGTGTCGCTGCTGGGCTGCGGGCGCGCCCGGGACCTCGACGAGGCGCTCGCGCTGTTCCCGGCCCTCGAGCGGCTCCGGGGGCGCAAGGGTGGCGTGCTGTCCGGCGGGGAGCAGCAGATGCTCGCCATCGGCCGCGCCCTCCTCACCCGGCCGAAGCTCCTCATGCTCGACGAGCCGACGGAGGGGATCCAGCCCTCGATCGTCGAGGAGATCGGCGAGGCGATCCGCCGCATCCGCACCGAGCTCGGGCTGGCCGTGCTGCTGGTCGAGCAGTACCTGGACTTCGTCGAGCGGCTCGCCGACGCGTACGTGATCATGGCCAAGGGCGCGGTGGTGGCCGGCGGCCCCACCGCCCAGCTCCGCCTGGAGACCGTCCGCCACCACCTGGCCGTCTAATTGCGCTATAACGAGGTCCGACGATGCACCTCACGCCCCGCGAGCAGGAGAAGCTCCTCGTCTTCACCGCCGCCGAGGTGGCCCGGCGCCGCCGGGCCCGCGGCCTCAAGCTCAACCACCCCGAGGCGCTCGCGCTGATCACGGCCGAGATCCTGGAGGGGATCCGCGACGGCCGCACCGTCTCCGAGCTGATGGAGGCGGGGCTGTCGATCCTGCGCCGCGACGACGTGATGGACGGCGTGCCGGAGATGATCGACGAGGTGCAGGTGGAGGGGACGTTCCCCGACGGCACCAAGCTCGTCACCATCCACCGGCCGATCCGCTGAGGATCACCGCATGATCCCGGGAGAGTATTTGCTGGAGGAGGGGGACGTCGTCGCCAACGCCGGCCGCCGCACCGTCGAGCTGACCGTCGCCAACACGGGCGACCGGCCGATCCAGGTCGGCTCGCACTTCCACTTCTTCGAGGCCAACCGGGCCCTGCGCTTCGACCGGGCGCGGGCCTTCGGCATGCGGCTCGACGTGCCGGCCGGCACCGCCGTCCGCTTCGAGCCCGGCGACGAGAAGCGCGTCACGCTGGTCGCGCTCGGGGGCGCGGGCCGGGTGTTCGGCCTCAACGCGCTCACCGACGGCGGCAGCCGCGAGCAGGCCCTCGCCCGGCTGCAAGCGTGGGAGCGGCCGTGAGCCTCCGGATCCCGCGCCGCCAGTACGCGGACCTCTACGGCCCCACCACGGGCGACCGCATCCGGCTCGCCGACACGGAGCTGCTGATCCGCATCGAGCGCGACCTCACGGTGCCGGGCGAGGAGGCGAAGTTCGGCGGCGGCAAGGTCATCCGCGACGGCATGGGGCAGTCGGCGCGCGCGACGCGCGCCGAGGCCACGCTCGACACGGTGATCACCAACGCGGTCATCGTGGACCACTGGGGCATCGTGAAGGCCGACATCGGCATCCGCGACGGCCGCATCGTCGGCATCGGCAAGGCCGGCAATCCCGACCTCATGGAGGGGGTCAGCCCGGGGATGACGGTCGGGGCCGGCACCGAGGTGATCGCGGGCGAGGGCAAGATCGTCACCGCGGGCGGGCTCGACGCGCACATCCACTTCATCTGCCCGCAGATCGTGACCGAGGCGATCAGCGCCGGGCTCACCACCCTCGTGGGCGGCGGCACCGGCCCCGCCACCGGCACCGCGGCCACCACGTGCACGCCGGGCGAGTGGAACATCCACCGGATGCTGGAGGCGGCGGAGGCGTTCCCGGTCAACCTGGGGTTCCTCGGCAAGGGCAACGCCTCCGCGCCGGCCCCCCTGCGCGAGCAGGTCGTGGCCGGGGTCATCGGGCTCAAGCTGCACGAGGACTGGGGGACGACACCGGCGGCGATCGACTGCGCACTGTCGGTGGCCGACGAGCACGACATCCAGGTGGCGATCCACACCGACACGCTCAACGAGGCCGGGTTCGTCGAGGACACGATCCGCGCGTTCCGGGGGCGGACGATCCACACCTACCACACCGAGGGCGCCGGCGGCGGCCACGCCCCCGACATCATCCGCGTGTGCGGGGAGCCGAACTGCCTGCCCTCGTCCACCAACCCCACCATGCCGTTCACCGTGAACACGATGGACGAGCACCTCGACATGCTGATGGTCTGCCACCACCTGAACGCGGCGATCCCGGAGGACCTCGCCTTCGCCGAATCGCGCATCCGGGCCGAGACGATCGCGGCCGAGGACGTCCTGCACGACCTGGGCGCCATCAGCATGATGTCCTCCGACTCGCAGGCGATGGGCCGCGTCGGCGAGGTCGTCATCCGCACCTGGCAGACGGCCGACAAGATGAAGCGGCAGCGCGGCCCGCTGCCCGGCGAGACGCCCGGCGACGACAACCGCCGCGTGAAGCGCTACGTCGCCAAGTACACGATCAACCCCGCCATCGCGCACGGGCTGGCCGAGCACGTCGGCTCGGTCGAGGTCGGCAAGCTGGCCGACCTCGTCCTGTGGAAGCCCGCCTTCTTCGGCGTGAAGCCGGAGCTGATCGTCAAGGGCGGGCTCATCGGCTGGGCGGCCATGGGCGATCCGAACGCCTCCATCCCGACTCCGCAGCCGACCCTCTACCGGCCGATGTTCGGCGCGCTGGGTCGGGCCCGCGCCTCCACGTCGGTGACGTTCATGTCCGCCGCCGCGATCGCGGCCGGCGTCCCCGGCCGGCTCGGGCTCGCGCGGCCGGCGGTGGCGGTGCGCGGGTGCCGCGGGATCGGCAAGCGCGACATGGTGCACAACGATGCGTTGCCGCGGATCGAGGTGGATCCGGAGACGTATGCGGTGCGGGCGGACGGGGTGCTGCTGGCGTGCGAGCCGGCGCGGGTCCTTCCCATGGCCCAGCGGTACTTCCTGTTCTGAGCGATGAGCGAGCCGGTCGTCGTGGTGCGGGATGAGGCGCGGGCGGAGGACGCGGTCGAGCTCGCGGGGCTGGAGCGGGACGTGCTGGTGCTGACCGCGGAGGAGCGGAGGTGGGGGAGGCGGCGGGTGGTGACGAGGGCGGGGCGGGAGCTCGCGCTGGCGCTGCCGACGGGGAGCGTGCTGCGGCCGGGGGAGGTGCTGCACGTCGCCGAGGGCTGGTACGTCGTGGTCGAGGCGGCGGCGGAGGCCGTGCTGGTGGTGCGGCCGCGCTCCCGGGAGGAGGAGCTGCGCGTGGCCTTCGAGGTGGGGAACCGGCACTTCACGCTGGCGCTGGACGGCGAGCGGCTGCTGGTGCCCGACGACGTCGCGATGGAGCAGCTCCTCGGCCGGCTTGGGGTGCCGTTCGAGCGCGGGCGGGGCGTGTTCGTGCCGCTCGGGATCGGACATCGGCATGACTGACGGCCGGGGCATGACTGACGGCTGGCTCGCGATCCTCCAGTTCAGCGACGGGCTGTTCCCCTCGGGGGGGTTCGCCCACTCGTTCGGGCTCGAGACCTACGTGCAGGACGGCGTGGTGACCGATCGGGCCGGCCTCGAGGCCTTCGTGGTCGCCCACCTGGAGCGCTCGGCGGGCCCGGCCGACGCCGTGGCGGCCGCAGTGGCGGTGAGTCTCGGCGCGGCGTCGGACGTGACGGCCTGGGTCGCGCTCGACGAGCGGCTGGAGGCGATGAAGGCGGTGCCGGAGAGCCGCGCGGCCAGCCGGCAGATGGGCCGGCAGACGCTCCGCATCGCGGCCGCCCTCGGGGAGGACGCGTGCCTCTCGACGCTGGCGCGCCTGGTCGACGAGGGGCTCACCCCCGGTCACCACGCGGCGGTCTTCGGGGCGGCGCTGGGCCGGGCCGGCGCCGGGCCGCAGGCGGTGGCGGCGGCGTTCCTGCACTCCACGGTGGTGCTGCTGGTGGGGGCCGGCGTGCGTCTCCTCGCGCTCGGACAGGTGGAGGGCCAGCGCGTGCAGGCGGCGATGCGGCCCCGGATCGCGCGGCTGGCCGCGGCCGCCGCCACCGCCACCGTCGCCGACATGTGGTCGTTCGCGCCCGGGCTCGAGCTGGCCGGCCTGCGCCACGCGACGCTCGACGCGCGGCTGTTCCGCTCGTGAGCCCCGCCCTCCCCCGCCCGCTGAAGATCGGCATCGGCGGCCCCGTCGGCTCGGGAAAGACCGCGCTCACCGAGACGCTGTGTCTGCGACTGCGCGACCGCCTCGACATGGCGGTGATCACCAACGACATCTACACGAAGGAGGACGCCGAGTTCCTCGTGCGGCGCGGCGCGCTGCCGCCCGCGCGCGTGGTGGGCGTCGAGACCGGTGGCTGCCCGCACACCGCCATCCGGGAGGACGCCTCCGTGAACCTCGAGGCCGTCCACGCCCTCACGCGCGCCTTCCCCAACCTCGACCTCCTGCTGATCGAGAGCGGGGGCGACAACCTGGCGGCGACCTTCAGCCCCGAGCTGGTGGACGCGACGATCTACGTCATCGACGTGTCGGAGGGTGAGAAGATCCCGCGCAAGGGGGGGCCGGGCATCGTGCGCTCGGACCTGCTGCTCATCAACAAGATCGACCTGGCGCCCCACGTGGGCGCCGATCTCGCCGTGATGGAGCGTGACGCGCGCCGCCAGCGGGGCGAGCGGCCCTTCGTGTTCACCAACCTCCGGACCGGCGAGGGCGTGGACGCGATCCTCGATTGGCTGCGCCACGAGCTGCTGCTGACCCCGGCGTGAGCGAGACGACGCGGGTCGGGCGCGACGGCGCGCTGCGGCTCGGCTTCGAGCGGCGCGGCGCCCGCACCGTGCTGGCCCGCTGCCGCTCCACGCTCCCGCTGCAGGTGCTGGCGCCGCTCGCGCTGCCCGATCGGGCCGCCGTCGTCTCGCTGCTGAATCCCACCGGCGGCGTGCTGGGCGGCGATCGGCTCCACGTGGACGTGGAGGTCGGCCCCGGCGCGCACGCCTGCCTGACGACGCCGTCGGCGACCAGGGTCTACCGCACCGCCGGCGAGCCCGCGGTGCAGGCCGTCCGCCTCGTGGTGGGGCGCGGGGCGACGCTCGAGTGGGCGCCCGACCACACCATCCCGTTCGCCGGCTCCGACTATCGCCAGACGATCGAGGTCGAGGTCGGCGAGGGCGCGGGCCTGGTGCTGATCGACGCCTTCTCGGCGGGCCGCGTCGCCGCCGGCGAGCGCTGGCGGTTCCGGCGGCTGGAGAGCGCGCTGACCGTCCGCGACGCGCGCGGCGAGCTGCTCCACGACCGCTTCGTCCTCCGCGGCGCCGCCGACGCGCTCGGCGCCACCGAGGGCGCCGACTACTTCGCCACGCTGGTCGTGGTGGCCCCCCGTGGCCTCGACGACCTGGCCGACGAGGCGCCCGCCCTCGCCCATGGCTGCGGGGCGCGCGCGGGGGCGGGGCGGCTGGCCGGCGGCGCGGTGGTGCTTCGCTGTCTGGCGCCCACCGCGCCCGCGCTGCTGGACGCGCTCGACCGCCTCTGGGCTGTGACCCGGCGGCTCGCCCTCGGCGCGCCACCGCTCGCGCTCCGGAAGCCCTGACGCCGAGCGCGGGGGCTCCTAGCGGAGCGCCTGACGCAACGATCCGGCGGCATTCCGGAGACGCCTCCGCGCCGCCGCCGCATCGACGCCGAGCCGCGCCATCGCGATGGCCACCTTGGCGCTCCCGCCCGAGGCCTTCAGCAGCCGCTCCGCCTCCCGCGGGCTCACGCGCCCGAGCTCGGCCACCAGGCGCAGCGCGCGGGCCCGCAGCTTGGCGGAGCGCGGGCGGAGGTCCACCATCCGGTTGCCGTAGACCCTGCCCAGGCGCGCGAACGACGCGGTGGTGAGCGTGTTGAGCGCCAGCTTGGTGGCGGTGCCGGCCTTGAGACGCGTGGAGCCGGTCAGCACCTCGGGGCCCACCGCGAGCGCGATCACCACCCGTGCGGCGGCGGCGGGCACCCGGGGGTTGCAGGTCACCAGCACGGTGGCGGCGCCCCGCCGGCGCGCTTCTTTCAAGGCCCCGCGCACGAACGGGGTCACGCCGCTCGCCGCGATGCCGACCACCGCGTCGCCCGGCCGGGCGCGGCGTCGGATCTGGCGCGCGCCGTCCGCCGCGTCGTCCTCCGCGCCCTCTGCGGAGCGGAACACGGTGCGCCGGCCGCCCGCGATCACCGCCTGCACCAGCGAGGGCGGCGTGTCGAAGGTGGGCGGGCACTCCGCGGCCTCGATCACGCCCAGGCGGCCGCTGGTGCCCGCGCCCACGAAGATGAGGCGGCCGCCACGGGAGAGCGCGCGCACGATGAGGTCCACCGCCCGCCCGAGCGCGGGCGCGGCGCGTCCCACCGCGGCCACCGCGCGGCGGTCGGCGCGATTCATCAGGCGCGCGATCCGCGCGGCGGAGAGGCGCTCGAGGTCGCCGCTCTCCGGATTGACGCGCTCGGTGGGCAGCCGGTCGTAGCGGATGCGGCTCACGCGAGCGATTCTACCGCGGTCTCAGCCGTCGTAGGTGCGGCGCCCCTGCTCTCGGACCCACAGCCTCACCAAATGCCGCGGGGCGGCCGGGTCGTCCTCGAAGGCACTCCGATAGTGACCGAACGCGCGATTGTTGAGTAACTGGATCTGCCCGCGTCCGATCGTGAATTCGATGGTCAGCGACGGGTCGGACAGCACCTCGGTGAGAGCGTCGAGGGCATCGGCTACGTCGGCTGGAAGCTCCATCTCCATCATCGTGTAGGCCTTGCGTACCAGCATGGTCCCGAGCCGCGCCGACAAGCGGCGGCCGTCCCAGCGCAGCATCGGAACCCAGGACACCTTTGGCCCATCCGGCGCGTGCTCGGCCTGGCGATCCATGAACATCGGCTCGTAGAGTCGGGCCAAGGCCGCGGGATGCCGGACGAGCATCTCATTGTGTACGGCGTACAGGCTGGTGAAGCGGCTCACCCCCCCGAACCGGGCCGGCTGCAGGCACAGCAGCCCCACGTAGTCGGGCGGCGCAATCGCGAAGGCATTGTCGGTGTGGAAGCTCAGCTCGATGTTCGTGATCGAACCCCGAACGCCGTAGCCGTACGCCCGTCCGGTGTCGCGCACGTCGTAAATCATAGTGCCGTCCCACTTCTGCGCCACCTGAGTGCCGAGGAGCCCGGCGAGGACCCAGTAGACGGCCACCGCGTGGTCCTTCTCCAACTCGTCCAGGGGCAGTCGGTCCACCACCGAAATGCCGATGCCGTCGACCAGCATCGACTTCGCAGACGCCATAGCGGTCCGGCAGGCATCAAGGCGGAACGCGCTCGAGTCCAGCAGGATCGTGGGCAGCGGATCCCGCCGGATAGAGGCGGCCAGATCCGAGATTTCCGCCAGCGCGGCGCCATCGAGCGCGACGGTCCAATCACGAGCCGTGACGGTATCACGTCGCCAAGCCCGTCGGTCGGTGATGAGATGATCGAGTCGAGGGCTCGCCTGGCCCTGATGGAGATCGAGATACGGAATCGGTGTGGGAACAACTTTCATGTTCATCGGATTCCTCCCTCGGCAAAGATCACTGCATGATGGTCCGACTCGGCGTAAGGCGCAATCAGGCCCGCGGCACGGTACTGCGCGGGGGCTCCCGGTCGCGGCGGCCGACATCGCCGTACCCGCCGCCGACGGAGCGGACCGAGAAGTGCAGACCGGCGCTGCCGCGATACCGGCCCGGGCCCGGCGTGCCTTCCGCCCGCTCCCGCTCGACCAGCATCGGCTTCTCGTTCTCGAAGATCTCGACCAGCGTCCCGCTCAGGTTTCCGGGGATTCTGGCTCCCTTGCGCTCGATGATCGCGTTGGTGGCCAGGGTCGTCCCGTGGATGAGGAGCGCCAACCTCGAGGGCCTAAGACCCTCGGTCGCGACCAGGTCGTGGATCCCCTGGATCACGGCGTCGGCGGGATCGCCCGGCGTCGTAAGCACCTTCCGGAGTGCGGGCGGTCGCGCGCCGTTCGAGAGCAGAACGAGGTCGGTGAACGTCCCGCCGATGTCGACCCCGACCACCGCGCGGCCCGATCTCAGGAGCACCGTGCCGGTCATCCGCGCGATCTCATCATCGCGGTCAGGTCGGCCACGCTCTTCTCCCGCTCGAGCCGATCCACGAAAACGCAGATCCGCTCGGCGGCCGCGCGGCCGAGCACGCGATCGGCGAACGTGTGGAACTTCTGGCGCACCTCTTCCGCCGACATCGGGTTGCGCGGGTCACCGCGGGCGCTGTCGACGCGCTCCGTCTCTTGGATGCCGTCACCGATGACCTCCACGCGACACGACCAGCGAGCGGGGAACGCGGCCGCGAGGTCCGCATCGACGACGACCGAGACCTTCTCCATCACCGCGCGGATCGCGGCCGACTCCAGGTGGGGCGGAGCGAAGTGCTCGAGGCCGACGGCGCCCTCGAGCAGGGCCACCGCGGCGGTGTACTGCATCGAGAGGCTCGCCATCCACTCGGTCGGGGGCGCCGCAATGTCGGCCTGTCGCTTGGCCACCGGATACGTGTGAATGATCACCCGTGACACGCGATCGAGCCACCCGGGTCGACCAGCCAGCCGCGCCCGGATTGCCAGGCACGCGTCGATGGCCGCGTGCGTCGTACGCGACGACGGATAGGGCTTGAGGCTCACGTCCATGATCGTGAAGCGGTCGCCGCGGTCGGCCAGGATCCGATCGGGGTCGCTCTGGTCGGAGAAGGCGCGGAGGAACCCGCCGTCCGCCGCCTCCAGGATCTGCGTCGGGCCGGCGAATCCGCCCCGGACCAGCAATGCGGCGAGCACGCCCGACTCCGCGGCGCGCCCGGCCGACACCACGCTGCCGAGCGAGCCGTCGGCGCTGAACGCCCAGAGGCCCCCGGCCTGGGCACCAGCGTGCCCGAGGGCCGCCGTCATCGCGCCCGCGTCGAGGCCGAGCAGCTTGGCCGCCGCCGCGGCCGCGCCAAAGGGACCGAGGGTGCTCGTCGAGTACCACCCGCGATCCCGGTGCGACGCGATGCCGATACCCAGGCCGATGCGCAGCAGGCACTCGTAGCCGGCGACGACGGCCTCGAGCAGCGCGGCGCCGGAGGCTCCGACCATCTCGGCGGCCGCGACGGCGGCCGGCACCACCACCGCGCCCGGATGCCCCATAGACTCCTTGTGGGCATCGTCGGCGTTGACCACGTGGGACATGGTCCCGTTGAGGAGCGCCGCGGTCGACGGGCTGGCCCGGAACCGGCTCCCCCAGATGGCAGCACCAAGCTGCCCGCGGGCCGGGGCCCTAAGATCGACCGCCGTCCGCAGCGCACCCACCGCGGGGTGCGCGGTGCCGGCCAGTCCACAGCCGAGGACGTCGAGGACGCAGAGCTTGGCCTTCGCCACCACGTCGTCCGGGAGACAGGCGACGCCGATCCGCTCGATGCGGGAGGCGAGGAGGCCGGTCAGCATCGCTCGCCGGCTACATGTCGGTCCGGGAAGGCGCGGCCGCCCGGATGATGTCGGGATAGATCAGCTGCTCGACGAGACCCTTGGGGTCCTTGCTGGGGAAGAGCCCGATACCGGCGCCCCACTCAGCGATCTTGATCTCCTGCTCCTTCACGCTCTTGCGGAAATCCCCCGGCCACCGAAAGATCTGGATCTGCTTGTACGCGTCCTCCTCGTTGGGCGCCCGCAGGACCTCATTGGCGACCTTGGCGGCCTCGCGCGGATTCGCGTTCATCCACTCCGCGGTCTCGATCAGACCCTTAACCACCTTGATCGCGGTGTCGCGGTCGTTCCGCGCCATGTCCTCTCGCATGAGCACATTGCCGCGGAACTCGAGCCCGTCGTCGGCCGCCCGCGACCAGACCTTGGTGTTCGGCACCGTGTCCTTCGCCCGAGTAACGAACGGCTCCCAGCCGAAGAAGGCCTGGACGTCGTTCCGCGCGAAGGCGGCGACCTGGTCCGGCGCCGCCATGAAGGCGACCTTCACCTGGTCCGCCGGGATCTTGTTGCGCTCGAGGAACCAGGCCATGTGGAAGTTCGACCCGCTCCCCCGCTGCACTGCGACCGTCTTGCCAACGAGGTCAGCCGGCTTGCTGATCGTGCCCGAGTTGACGACCAGGGCATTGGTCTGGCCGGTGAGGTACGCGGTCATGACCTGGACCACGCGCGCTCCGCGGGCTCGGGCCGCCAGGTGCGGCGGCTCGGTGTTGGCCGTGACGTCGGCCTGCTGCGCCACCAGTGCCTCCACCGCCTTGGGGGAGGAGTCGAACACCTTGAGCTGGGCCTTCAGGCCCTGCTTCTCGAGAAAGCCCTTCTTCACCGCTATGATAAACAGCGACATGTCCGCCGACGGGGCCACCCCGAGCGTGACCTGCCCGCTCCCTTGACTGCTCCCGGTTCCGGGCACGAGCGCCAGCAACATCGCCAGCGCGGCACACACACCCGATCGCTTCATCCACGTGGTCGTCGCCCAGGACATGAAGGACCCTCCTCTCACAGCGCGGTTCGGCTCCGGGAGGCGCCCTCGTAGCGCCACAGGAGCCGGGTTGAGGTCGTGCGAAACGCATGATCGGCGATCAGCCCGAGAAACCCGAGCAGGAAGATGCCGACGAAGGCGAGCTCCGTCTGCATCCACTGTCGTGAGCTGAAGATCAGGTAGCCGAGGCCCGAGTCCGAGGCGACGAGCTCGGCCGCGACCACCGTCATGAAGCAATTGCCCATCGCCAGCCGCATCCCGGTCAGCGCGTACCCGACCGTCGCGGGCACGGTGACCAGGAAGAACACCTGGCTCCGCCTCGCGCCGAAGGACCGCGCCGCACGCACCTGGTTGCGGGGAACCCGCGACACCCCCACCATCGTGTTCAGCGCCACGATGAAGACGGTGGTGTAGGCGAGCAGGACGATCTTGGCGCCCTCGCCGGTGCCCAGCCACAGCATCACCGCCGGGATCCAGGCCAGGGCGGGCAGGAATCGCAGGAAGTGCAGGTACGGCTCCAGCAGGAGCCGCACCGGACGGTACGCGCCCATGAGCAGCCCCAGGACCACGCCGACCGCGCTGCCGAGAGCGAATCCGGCCACAATGCGCCGGAGGCTCGCCCACAGGTCGGCTTGCAGCTGCCCCTTTCGAGCCAGCTCGAGCCCGACGTGCAGGGTGCTGAGGGGCGACGGGAAGAGCAGCGGGATAATCGCGCGGCTGCTCAGGAACTGCCAAAGACCTAGCACCAGCAGGACTGAGACCACGTAGCCGAGGCCGCGCAGGCGAGACCGACTCCCTTGGATCACAGCAGGCTGTCCTCCCGGCGAAGCACCCGACGGACCTCTTCCGAGAGGATCTGGTGCACGTGCTCGTAGAGCTCGCCGAAAGCGGCGCTGCCCCGCGTCCGCGGGCGGGGCAGCTCAATCTCGACGATCTTCTTGAGGGTCGACTCCGGCCCCGCAGTCATCACCCCGATGCGGTCGGCGAGGAAGATCGCCTCGTGGATGTCGTGGGTGATGAACAGGATCGTCTGCTGAGTCCGGGCCGCGATCTGGGCGAGCTCGTCCTGGAGGATGATCCGCGTCTGGGCGTCCAAAGCCCCGAAGGGCTCGTCCATGAGGAGGATCGGCGCGTCGAGGACCAGCGCGCGGGCGATCTGGACTCGCTGCTTCATGCCGCCGGAGAGCTGGCCGGGGTGCTTCGCCTCGTGGCCCCGCAGCCCGACCAGCCGCAGCGCCTCGCCGACCCGGGCCCGCCGCTCGGACCGGCTCACGCCCAGCACGCGCAGGGGAAACTCCACGTTCTCGAGCGTCGTCAGCCACGGGTACAGCGAGTCAGGCTCCTGGAAGATCACGATGCGGTCCCGCTGCGGGCCCGTGACGGCGTGCCCTTCCACTAGCAATTCGCCGGCAGTAGGGGCCTCGAACCCGGCGAGGATGTTGAGGACAGTGGTCTTCCCGCAGCCGGAGGGGCCGACGAGCATGAAGAACTCGCCGCGCCGCAGCTCGAGATCCAGGCCGCGGATCGTCAACGGCCCCTTGGGGCCGTAGCGAAAGTCGATTCCCCGGAACGTGATGTACGCCACGCGGCTCCTCAGTTCGACAGCAGGTAGCGCGACGCCCAGCGGGCGCTCGCAGCGCGGAACAACTGGTCGGCGAGAATGCCCAGGACGCCGAGGGTAAGCATACCCGCGAACATGCGGTCGGTCGCCATCCAGGTGCCGGAGTCCACGATGAGAAACCCGAGACCGGACTGCGCAGCGATGAACTCGGCGCCCACCACCGCCGCGAAGGAGTTGCCCATTGCCAGCCGCATGCCGGTGAGCACGTGGGGCATGGTGCCGGGCAGAATCACCCAGAGGAAGAGTTGGCGCCGGTCGGCCCCAAAGCACCGCGCGGAGCGGATCTGGTTGCGGGCCACCGCCGAGACGCCCACCATTGTGTTGAACAGGACGAGGAACACAGTCGTATAGAAGATGAGGAAGATCTTGGACGTCTCCCCGATCCCGAACCACAAGATGGCCGGGATGATCCACGCTACCGGGGGAACGAAGCGGAAGAACTGGACGTAGGGCTCGAGGAAGATCAGCACCGGCGGGAAGAGGCCCATCGCTAGTCCCACCGGCACGCCGACCACGGTCCCGAGGACGAAGCCGGCCGCGATCCGGGCGAGGCTCACCGCGACGTGGTGGGGCAACACGCCCTCCCACATCATGGTTGAGCAGGCCTCCAGGGTCCGCAGCGGGGTGGGGAAGAGGATCGAGGGCACCCAGCGCGTGCTCGCGATCTGCCAGAGTACGACGACCGCGACTAGGGAGAGCGCGCCGATCCACGCGGCCTCGGAGCGCGCGCCGAGGTACCACCAGCGGCTCTGCGCGCGGACGCCCGCCGTCGTGAGGCTCGCGTCAAACACCGCGCATCCCCGCCCCGTCCACCTGGATCGTCGTGCCCGAGATGAAACCAGCCCGGGGAGACGCCAGGAACACGATCACGTCAGCGACTTCCTCGACCCGCGCGATCCGCCCGAGGGGCACCGAGGCCACCCAGCGCTCGCGCACCGTCTGGACCGACACGCCGGCCAGCCGAGCCTCCGTCTCGAAGATGCCGTGGATGCGTCGGGTCTCCACCGGGCCGGGACTCACTCCGACCACCCGCACGCCGCGGGACGCCTCGGCCTGCGCAAGCCCCACGATGAAGTTGGCGAGGCCGGCATTCGTCACGCTGGCCGGCAGGGCCAGCGCGTCCGGCTGCTTCCCTCGCTGGCCGGTGACGTTGATGATGACGCCGGCGCCGCTCTTCCGAAGGAGCGGCAGCGCCTCCCGACAGCACCGGATCTCTCCCATCAGCTTCGAGGCGATGCTCTCCGCCCAGTCTTCCTCGCGGAGGTCGACGAAGTGGCCGCCTCGCGCCGCGCCCACCGAGTTGACCAGGATGTCGAGGCCGCCGAAAGTGTCGGCCACCGACGCCATCATCGCGGTCACGTCGGCCGGACGCGTGCAATCGGCCCGGACCGCGAACGGCCGCGCTCCGGTCGCTGCCTCGATCTCGCGCGTGGCCTCGTCCAGCGCGCCGGCCTCCCGGGCCGCGATGGCCACCCGCACCCCCTCCCGGCTCAGGGCGACCGCGGTCGCCCGGCCAATACCGCGGCTCCCGCCGGTGACCAGCGCCTTCCTGCCGCTCAGCTCCAAATCCATCCCGGCTGCGCTCGCGGTCTCACCGGAACCGCGGAATCACCTGATGGGCGAAGCGCCGCATCGAGCGCAACACCTGATCCTGCGGCATGCCGCCGAAGTTCATCCAGCAGAGGATGTAGTTCACCCCGGCCCGACGGTTCAGCTCCTCGATGCGCGCCGCGCAGGTGTCCGGGCTGCCGAAGATCATCTCGTCGCGCTCGTGGGCGCCGATGGGACGGAAGAGCGCCGTCGACTTCATGTAGTACTCGACCGCCTCGCGCCCTTCCCGCTGCGCCGCCTCGTCGGTCTCCCCCACGAACACGTGGCGGATGCAGGGCAGGTCGAACGGGACGCCCGCCTTGCCCTGCTCCGCCATCGCGGCCGCGAACATGTCGTGGGTGGCACGGAGCTCAGCGGGCGGGGCCCACGCCGACAGCAGCTGATATCGGTTCTTAACGGTAAAGTCGATGATCTCCTTGGTGCCGAGCCGGCTCGCGATCCACACCGGAGGGTGGGGCCGCTGGTAGGGCTTCGGGACCAAGGACAGCCGGGGAATCTGGTGGAACTGGCCTGCATACGAGAACTCGTCGTTCGTCCAGGCCCCGATAATGATCTCGAGCGCCTCCTTAAAGCGCTCGTTCTTCTCGGCTAGGGGGACCCCCAAACCCTCGAACTCGTACTTCCGGTAACCGAGGCCGACCCCGAACTCGAGACGGCCGAGGCTCAACAGGTCGGCTAGCGCGGCGTCCTCCGCCGTGCGCAGCGGGTGCTCGAGGGCGATGACCTTCACCGCGGTGCCGATCCGCACCCGGCGCGTGATCTGCGCGACCGCGCAGGCGAGCGCGAACGGGGAGGCGCTGATGCCGTACTCGCCTGGGACGTTGGGCACGTACGGGACCGATGAGAAGTGGTGCTCGGTGAGCCACACCGAGTCGAAACCCAGCTCGTCGGCCAGGCGCATCTGATCGAGGTGCTCGGCAAGCACCTGGGATTCCGACTTGGAGAACGGCCGCTCCATCAGATGAAAGGTTCCGAATTTCATTCGCATCGATCGCTCCCTCTCGTCGTCCGAGATGTACTCCACCACATGGCGCTACTCGAAGCGCACCGGCGGGGGGCCGAGGCGTTCCCAGAGCGTGGGATCGTGCCCGGGTACTACCGTGCTGCCCTCCTCGCCGAGGCGGCGCAACCGTTCGATGCTGGCCAGCGTCTCCGCCCCATCCCACACATTGCCGGAGAGGAGACGACGCTCGAGCGTGTCATAGGTATACGCGGCGTCGGCGCAAAGGACCACCCGCCCGCCCGCGAGATTCACCGACAGCGACTGATGACCGGGGGTGTGACCGTGGGTCGCGAGCACGTGAACCCCCGGGGCCACCTCCGCGTCTCCGTTCACCGCACGGTACGAGACCGGGACGTCGAAGTGGTTCGCCATGTACCCACCGCGCACCGGCCCCGACGGGGTCCGGGCAAACTCCAGCTCGGCCCGTTGCACCAGGATCGGGCAGTGTGGGAAGAGACGGTTGCCGCCGCAGTGGTCCCAGTGCAGGTGCGAGTTGATCACGAGCGTGATCTCCTCGCGGCGCACCCCCAGCTCGGCGAGCCGGGCGGCGACATCGTCCTCGGGGACCAAGGCAGGCCGGATGGTGCTGGCCCGCTCGCCCCAGACGTTCGGATCGCGGATGCCCTCGCAGTTCATCCCGGTGTCGAAGAGCACGTAGCCCTCGCCAGTATCCACGAGCGCCATCGGGACCGGCACCCGGACCTCCTCGCTGCCGCCTTCACCGGTCAGGAAGCCTCGCTCGAGCCGGAGCCAGCCTCCGTGCATCAGGTGCAGCGCGCGTGCGGTCGCGCTCATGCGACGCGATTGCTGAAGCGGCCGAGCCCGCGCCGAATTAGCCAGTCGGCCCCGCGCCCGAACAGCCCGCCCACGACGCCGAGCGAGAGGATTCCCACGAGCATGGTGTCCGTCTCGAACATCGCCTGCGCGTGCGTGATTACGTGGCCGAGCCCGGAGCGCGCGCCGATCAGCTCCGCGGAGACGACAGCCATGAAGGCGAGGTTGAGCGCAACCCCGAGGCCGGTCAGGATGAAGGGGAATGCGGAGGGAAGGATCACCCGCAGGAGCACGGCGCGCCGGCCCGCGCCCAGGGCCTGGGCGGCCCGCACCCGGATGCGTGGTGTCTCCCGTACTCCCGCGGCGGCGCTGAGGGCGAGGACGATGAACACGAGGTACACGATGATGGCGTACTTCGAGCCCTCGCCGATGCCGAACACGATGATGCTGAATGGCACCCAGGCGATCGGCGGGATCGAGCGCACGAAGTTGAGGGAGGGTCCGAGCAGGCGCTCCATCCACCCGAACCACCCAATCAGCAGTCCGAACGCGACTCCGAGCACCGCACCGAGCACGTACCCGATCACGACGCGGCCGAGGGTGGCCGCCGCGTCCTGTAGCAGGCCCCCACTCGCCACCAGCTCCCCGGTCCGGCTCACCACCGCGCCCGGGGAGGGCACGACGGTGGGGTCCGCGAACCATTCGCTCAGGGCCTGCCACAGCGCGATCAGCAGCACGACTGAGACGGCCTGGCGCAACGGCGCCGACCGGGGGCGTCCGGCGGCGGGGCGAAGGGCGGTCGGGGCCGCCGGGGACCGGGTCGAGGACACGGAGGCCGCCATCAGCCCGTCCGTTTCTCGACCGCGAAGCGCGGCAGCAGGCCGGCGACGAGACGCCGGAAGATGGTGTCGAACCCCATACCGAGCACGCCGAGGACCAGGATCCCCACGAACATCTTGGTGGTGAGGGCGTAGTAGCGCGACTGCATGATGAGGTAGCCGATCCCGGAGCTCGCACCGATCATCTCGGCCGCGACCACCACCATGAAGCAGAAGCCTAGCGTGATGCGGAGACCGCTCAGGATCGACGGCAGCGCGTCCGGGAGCACGACGCCCAGGTAGATACGGGCCCGGCGCGCGCCCAGCGATTCGGCCGCGCGCAGACGGATGGCCGGGATGCTGCGCACCCCGTTCACGGTGCTCGGGATCATCAGCACGGCGGCTAGATAGACGATGAGGAACAGGCGGGCGAACTCGTCGATGCCGAACCACAGCATGGCGAGCGGGATCAACGCGATGGGCGGCACCGTCGAGCACACCGCCAGGAGCGGGCGGAGCGCGTCCCAGATGAATGGACTCGAGGCCGCGGCGAGGCCCACCGCGATGCCGATGACCGAGCCGAGCGAGAACCCGACGAAGATTCGCCGCAAACTGATGGTGGTGTGCGCGAACAGCTCGCCGTCCGCGAGCATGCCCGCCGCGGTCGCCGCCACGACCGACGGCGGCGGGACCAGGTTCGGGTTGAGGACGGCGCGGCTCAGCAGCTCCCAGGTGGCCAGCGGCAGCAGCACCGCGCCAACCACGAACCCGGCCCGCGCCCACCCGATGCGATTGGGTCGAGTCATTTGACCAGCTGCGGGCTCACCTCGCGCAGGTAGCGGGAGCCGAGCACCTTGTCCCAGTCAATGGGCCTCTTGATCAGCCCCGCGTTCAGCATGAAGGTCTCCATCTCCTTCATTGCCGCGCGGTACTCGGGTGTTTCGGTCATGTCGTAGGTGAGCAGGCTCATGAGCTGCTTAGTGATCTTGAGATCGCCCTTGGCGTACTCCGTGACGAACGCGGCCCGCTCGTCGAGCGGAGTCTGGTTGAGCCACTGCACGGCGTCGCGCATGGCCCGGAGGAAGGCGACGGTCCCGGCCGGATTCTCCTCCACGAACTTGCGGCGGGCCGAGATCGGGCACCAGAGCGTGTAGTACCCCTTGGAGGTGGTCAGCGTCCGCACCTTGCCGCCCGACGCCTCCTCGGCCCGCCAGCCGAAGGGTTGCCACCACGAGGCCACGTCGATGTCGCCGCGGACCACGGCGGGCAGCATGTCGGCCGGCCCGAGATTGACGACCTCGATGTCCTTGGGGCCAAGCCCGACGTCCCGTAGGGCCCGGAACGTGAAGAACTCGGAGGTGCTGCGGAGGGGGATGCCGACCTTCTTCCCCTTGAGATCCTTGAGGCTGCCGATGCCCTCGCGGGCCGAGATCATGATCGACTCCGAGTCGTGCTCGATCGGTGCGAGCACGACCGCGTCCTCGACTTGGAGGAGGCTGATCGTCGGGAAGTCGCATCCGGACAGGACGTCGGCGCGTCCGCCCCGGAAGGCCGCGGAGGCGGCGCCGCCGCTCTCGAACAGCCGCACCGTCGCGTTCACGCCGTGCTTCTTGAAGAAGCCCTTCCCGTCCGCCACGAACAGGGGGGCGAAGTGCGGGAACGGCCCCGAGAACGCGGTCAGGGTCACGTCAGCGGCCCGCGCGCTCGGCGCCTCGCCCAGGAGCGTCGTCGTCATCGCCAGCACCAGAGCCATCCACCACCGTCGCTGTGTCATAGCCTCTCCTCGCACGTGTCGTCGGGCCCGCGACCGCCGGGCGCTCCACCTCGTTCGGCACCATTCCTCGCCCGCTGCACTTCGGCGGCGAGGATCCCCTGTAGCTTGTCGTACAGGCGCATGAACTCGGGATCCGCCGGGCTGCGCGGCACGGTGAGCTGCACCGGGAAGTCGCCCTGCACCACCCCTTGCGCGCCCAGCACCACCACGCGCGTCGCCAGGAGCAGGGCCTCGATCAGATCGTGGGTGATGAAGACGATCGTCTTGCGCGTGGCCGCCCACAGGCGGACCAACTCGTCCTGGAGGTCACGCCGTGTGATGGCATCCAGCGCCGCGAACGGCTCGTCCATGAGCAGGATGGCGGGATCGTTGGCCAGGGCTCGGGCGATCTGGACCCGCTGCTTCATTCCGCCGGACAGCTGGTAGGGGAACTTTCCGCAGTGACCGTCCAGGCCGACCAGCGCGAGCTGGGCGAGCGCCCGCTCGCGGGCCGCCCGCCGCGCAAGGCCCTGCGTGCGCGGACCGAACTCCACGTTCTCCAGAGCGGTCAGCCACGGGAACAGGGCATTGGACACGTCCTGGAAGATCACCGCCCGCTCCCGGCCCGCACTCGTGATGGCAACGTCGTCGAGCGCGACGAGGCCATGGCTGGGGGCCTCGAAGCCGGCCAGGAGATTCAGCAGCGTGGTCTTGCCGGAGCCGCTCGGCCCGACGACGCACGTGAAGCTGCCGCGCTCGAAGCTGAGCGTGATGTCTCGCAGGATCCACAGCGGGCTGCCCGTCGGCCCGCCAAAGCCCTTCCACACCGAGCGGACGTGAAGGGCCTGCCACGAGGGTTCCGTGCTTCCCGTACCACGGCGAAGCCGGGCGGCCCCGGCGCCGGCTGGCGCGGACTCCGGTCGAGGGCCGGGGGCCCCCTCCTCTGCCCTGCGGGGCAGGCCGAGCCGTCCCTCGGGCTCCCTCGTCATCGCCCCGGCGATGGCCCGCGGTGCTGGTGCCAGCCTTTGCTGAAGATCTGCTGCTGCCGATCGGGCATCCGCGACCTTGGATTCCAAATCGGGAGCCGGCCCTGAGGGGGCCTGGCTTCCCGTCGCCCTGTCCACCCTGGCAGGACTCGTTCAGCCACCACTGTCCATTGAGAGGGCCTTGCTATATCATACGGACAACATGATGACAAGCCATTCTGCACACCCGATGCCTAAGTACTACCTGATCCGCTCGATTCTGCACGCTCGGCTTCAGCGCGAAGGTATACCGGGAGCGCGCCTACCGGCGGAGGTCGAGCTCGGCCGCGAGTTCGGCGCGAGCCGCATCACCGTGCAGAAGGCGCTCAGCCTCCTCGAGAAGGAAGGGCTCATTCGACGCGAGCAGGGCCGTGGCACCTTCTATATTGGCGAGCCGCCCGCAGTCGAGGCCAAGATGAGTGGCCTTCTCGATTCGGTCATGAAGTTCCGGGAGGGCGCTCACGCGCGGGTGGTGGCGAAGAAGCTGATCGCGGCGACGCCGCGCCTCGCGAGCCGGCTGCAGATTCCGATCGACACCCCGATCGTGTCGATCGACCGCGTGGCCGTGGTCGACGACCATCCGGCGCTCTATACCACCGCGTTCATCCCCCAGTCCGTCGGGGGGCCATTGCTCGACGAGGATGCCGAGCTCTCGCATCGGACGGTGGCGTCCATCCTGCAGGACAAGTATGGGATCGAGCTGACGTCCGTGCAGCAGACGATCGCGGCCACGCTGGCGGACCCGGCTTTCGCCGCTCCGCTGGGCGTGGAAGTCGGCGAGCCGGTGCTCGAGGTCGAGCGCGTCTACTTCGGCGCTGACGGCCAGCCGGTGAACTTCAGCATCTCGTTCTACCGGACGGATCGCTATCGATTCGAGATCGCCACCAAGGAATGGCGATGAGCCTCGTCCCGAGCCCAGCTGCACCTCGCTTCGGATGACCACCGCCCTCTGCGACGTCACGCTGATCGACGGCACCGGCGCCGACCCTCGACGCGGGATGACCCTGGTGATGGACGACCACCGGCGCCTGGCCATGGTCGGTACCGGCCGGCCCCCGGCCGGGGCCCGGGTGATCGACGTGGAGGGTCGCGTCGTGATTCCGGGGCTCTTCAACTGCCACGTGCACCTGCAGCTCGACGGAGGACCTTCGCCGCTGGTCGACTTGGCCACCGAGCCCCCGGGCATGAGCCTGCTCCGGGCCGCTCGCCGCGCCGGCGAGATGCTCCGAGCCGGCGTCACCACCGTCCGCGACTGCGGGGCCAAGGACTGGCACATCATCCACCTGCGCGACGCGGTGGAGGAGGGTATGGTCGAGGGACCGCGGATCCTGGCGTGCGGCCGGGCGCTCTGCGCCGCCGGCGGCCATGCCGAGGTCGTGGGCGAGCCGGTCCGAGGCGTCGACGAGGTGGCCGGCGCGGTGCGCCGCCAGCTCGACGCCGGCGCCGACTTTATCAAGGCCATGGCCACCGGCGGCTTCGGTCGGGACGGAGAACGGCTCGACCACAGCGAGCTCGGCGTGGAGCACCTCCGGGTCGCCGCTCAGACGGCGCATGCGCTGGGCCGGCGCCTGACCGTGCACGCCTACGGAGCGGGGGGTATCCGGGATGCAGCCCGGGCCGGCGCCGACAGCGTCGAGCACGCGGCGTTCGTGGACGACGAGGCCCTGGACCTTCTGCGGTCGCGCGGTGTCTTCACGGTGCCGACGCTGACCAACACCTTCCGGGTGGTGACGGAGGGCCTGACGGGCGGCGTCGCCGCGCACGTGGTGGCCAGCGCCACGGCGGCCTGGCCCACGATGCTGGCGAACGCGGCCCGCACGTTGCGGGCCGGGGTGAAGATGGCTGTCGGCACCGACGCCGGTTCGTGGCTCAACCCGCACGCAGACATCGCCACCGAGCTGCGTCTGCGGGTCCAAATCGGGGCCACGCCGCTCGAAGCCCTCACCATGGCGACCCGCGGCAGCGCCGAGTGCCTCGGTATCGCCAACGACGTCGGCACGCTCGAGCCGGGCAAGCTCGCGGACCTCGTGGTGCTCGACGCCGATCCTCTGGTCGACATGGGCGCGCTCGAGCGCATCCACGCGGTGTTCAAGGGCGGCCGACGTGTGGGTTCGGCGACGGAGCCGCAATGATCGGCCTCGCGCTGCCGACCTTCACGGGGGCCGCGGCCGACCATCGCGGAGCGGCCCGCCTGCGATCGATCGCTGCGCGGGCCGAGCAGCTAGGCTTCGACGGCCTGTGGGTGGCCGAGCATCTGCTGAGGGCCCCGCTGATCTACGAGGTCTCCTTCCTCTCACCGCTGACCATCCTGGCCCACCTGGCCGCGTGCACCCGGCGGATCCGCCTCGGCACCGCGATTCTCGTCCTGCCACTGCGACATCCGGTGGTACTCGCCAAGGAGCTCGCCACGCTCGATCTGCTGGCCGAGGGCCGGCTGGTCCTCGGCGTCGGGACCGGGTGGGACGCCCACGAGTTTGAGGCGTGCGGCGTTCCGCTCCGGGAGCGCGGAAGCCGCACCGACGAAGGGCTCGCGCTCCTGCGGCGCCTGCTGACCGAGGAGCGCGTCACCTTCAACGGGCGCTACCACCAGGTCCGGGATGTGACCATCGACCCGCGTCCCGCGCGCTTCCCGGAGGTCTGGGTTGGAGGGGGAAGCAAGATCGCCGATCCCGACTCCGCCGACCTGCCCACGATCGCCCCGTCGGTGCTGGCCCGCATCCGCCGCGACGCCGACGTCTGGGTCACGCGCCCGACCGACCCGGAGCTGATCCTGAACGACATCGCCCAGGTCCAGGCCGCATGTGCCGGGCGTCCCCGGGGACCACTGCGCCTGGGCCACTTCAACTTCCTGCACGTCGTCGATACCGACGATCGCGAGAAGGCCCTGCGGGCCCAACGGGTCTGGTACGAGCGGATCATGGGTACGCATCGACCGTTCTCGGCCCTGGAGGCCTCCTACCTCATGGGCACCCCCGCCGAGATGGTCGACAAGCTGCGCCGGCTTCGCACCGCCGGAGTGACCGAACTCATCCTGGGACCGCTCACCAGCGACGAGGCCCAGGTCGAGATGATCGATACCCTCATCGTGCGCGCCCTCGCGACCAAGGAGGCCTGATGGATCTCGGTCGATACCTCTTCTCGATCGCAGTGGTGGCCGATACCCACATGAACGAGGTCGAGTACGGCTCGGCCTCTCCCTACGAGTGCAATCGCATCGCCAACGCGCGGACTCGCTACGTGGTGGAGCGGTTGAACCAGATCGACCCGGCTCTCACCATCCATTTGGGCGATCTAGTCCACCCGGTTCCGGGCATGCCCACCTACACGCAGGCGGCCGACAACTTCAAGCAGCTCACCGCGGCGCTCCGGAGCCCGCTCCATCTCGTACCCGGCAACCACGACGTGGGAGACAAGCCGGTGGCCTGGGCCCCCGCGACCATCGTGAGCGACGCCGCGCTCGCCCTCTGGCGCGAGCACTTCGGCGACCACTACTACGCGTTCGACTTCCGCGGGCTCCACTTCGTGGTGGTCGACGCCCAAATCATCAACAGCGGCCTGCGCGCCGAGGCCGAGCAGCGGGCTTGGCTCGAGCGCGACCTGGCTGCCCACGCGGGGCAGCGCACGTTCCTCTGCCTGCACTACCCCCCGTACGTCAGCGATCCCAAGGAGGCCGAGAGCTACGACAACATCGCCGAGCCCGGGCGAGGCTGGCTCCTAGGCCTGATCGAGGCCCACCGGCCCGAGGCGGTGTTCTGCGGCCACGTTCACAACTTCTGGTACAACCGCCACGGCGCGAGCGACTGCTACATCCTGCCCTCCACCGCGTTCGTGCGCCAGGACTACAGCGAGCTCGCCCGCGTCGCGCCGGTGGACGGCAGCGGACGCGACGAGGGGCCAAAGCTGGGATTCTTCGTGGTCCGCATCTACGAGCACGGCCACGTCTGTCACGTGGAACGCACGTACGGGGCTGGCCTCGATCCCGGGCAGGCTCTGGCCCCCGCCCCTCCCCGGGTGGCCCCGATTCACTCCATCGAGAATCGACGGGCACCTTTCGGGGTGGACCTGCGGCATCCCTGGACCGAGGTGGTCGACATCCCACCCACCGGGGCGCTCGACGAGTTCGAGCGGAAGCGAGCCCGCAACGACTACCCGCTCATGGCGCTCTGGGAGATGGGCCTGCGCAAGCTGCGCGTGCCGTTCCAGGATCTCGAGGACCCACGCACGCGGGCGCGGATGCGCGATCTCCGTCGGCTCGGCCACACCTTCACCGTCTACACCCTGGAAGTGCCGACGGGCCGGGCGCGCGATCTGCTGATGGAGCACCACGAGCTGATCGACGCCTGGGAGGTGGTGTGCAGCTGGCCCAACGTGGCCCGCACGGTGGAAGCTGTCGCTGTGGTCAAGGACAAGGTCCCGCTCGTCGCGCTCCTGTCCAAGCTCCGCACCAAGGAGGACGTGCGGCGAGAGGGCTCCCGCTACTATCACTTCATCAACCACGGCTTCCTGCCCGAGGAGCGGGACGAGTTGGAAGCGTTCCGGGCGCGCGGCCCGGAGACCGGGGTGGTGGACGGCTTCGTCTTCCGGGTGGTGCGCCAGGTCTCGCCCTGGAGCGCCATCGCCGCGCTGCCCCTGGCCGCTCTGGGCGTGCGGGCCAGCGTGCACGTGCGCATGGCGTCGACAAATCCGGCCGAGACGTTCACCGACGACGCGGCCAACGCCAACCGCGTCGCGGAAGCGCTGGCCGCCGCGCTGGCCGCCCAGGTCCCCGGCCGGCCCCAGATCGACGTCCTGCTCGATACGTTCGCCGACATCGACCGGGGCTACTTCCTGCGCCACGGCCTCGTCGATCGCCGCTTCAATCCCCGACTGGCCAGTCACGTGGTTCGACATCTCCACGCCGCTTTGAACGAGGCGGGCGCGAGCGGGACTCCCGATGCGCTCGTCGCCGCTTCGCGAGTGGCCATCCCCGATGGTCACGTCTGCCTCATGAGGCGAGGCGAGGGGGCCGTCGCGCTGGTGCTGCCCGAGCGCAAGCTTCTCGTCGACCGGATCCCCCACGCGGACGCCCTGCGGGGCGCCACCGGCGAAGGCCGCTGGGTCGACCTCGCCACCGGTGAGATCGTCCCGCTGTCGTGGCGGGCGGAGGGCGCGGCCGTCGAGATTCCTGGGCGCGCGTGTGCCGCCCCGGCCCTGATCACGTTCGACTCCTGAACGCGAAGGAGCCCCTAATGAAGAACGGCTTCAAGGTCATGGACAGTGATCTCCACACGATGGAGCCCGACGGGCTCTGGGAGCAGTATCTCGAGGAGCCGTTCAAGAAGTTCGCGCCTCGCTTCGAACGGCGAAAGGATCAGGCGCCCAATCAGCCGAGCCTCCTCGTTGGCCAGCTTGCCATCGGCGAGTTCGGCAAGCGGCCGGCCGCGCGGGCGGCCGGGCTCGATCTCCACACGCGCGCGGTGGCGCGCCATCCCCACAACGCGGTCGCGATGGCGAGCGGCTATGCGCCCGAGACCCACGTGATGGCGATGGACATCGAGGGCATCGACGTGGGCATCCTCTACGGCACTCGCGGCCGGCAGGTCCAGATGCACGACGACCTCGACCCCGAGGTGGCGGCCGCGCTGGCTCGCGCCCACAACAACTGGACCCGCGACTACTGCGCCTTCGATCTTCGGCGGCTCCGGTTCGCGGCTCAGCTCCCCTTCCACGACCCAAAGCTCGCGGCCCGGGAGGCGCGCCGGGCCGTACGCGAGTTGGGCGCGGTCGCGGTCATCGGCAACCCGAATCCGATCAACGGCCGTCACATCCACGATCTCGACTTTGAGGTGCTCTGGGACACCATCGAGGAGCTGGGCGTGCCGGTGGGCTTCCATCCCACCGGGCAGTCGTCGCTGCGCGACGACATCGCCCGCCGTGTGCTCGATCACCCCAATGGCCGGCTCATCGGCTCGGCGGCCCGGAACCCCATGGAGTTGATGCTCGCCTTCGGCAGCCTCGCGGCGGGCGGGGTGCTCGAGCGCCACCCGCGTCTCCGCTGTGCCTTTCTCGAGGGGACGTGCGGATGGCTGCCCTGGTGGCTCTGGCGCCTCGACGAGGCGCACGAAAAGTTCGGACCCGGGTCAGATGTGAAGCTGTCCTGGAAGCCGAGCGAGTACTTCCACCGCCAGTGCTTCGTGGCCACCGACGCCGACGAAGTGGTCTTGAAGCAGGTCATCGAGGCGATCGGTGACGACGCCATCGTGGTGTCGACCGACTACCCGCACTCGGACGGTCTCTTCCCCCACGCCATCAAGGAGTTCGTGGCCCTGCCCGGCGTCAGCGACGAGTCGAAGCGGAAGATCCTCTGGGACAACTGCGCGCGGCTCTACAATCTGCGGTGACGCCCATGCGCATCGTCGCGATCGAGCCGATCGTCGTCGAGGTGCCTCTGAAGACCCCGGCCCACGGGGTACACGGCACGATTCGTAGCCAACGGAGCGCGCTGGTTCGGGTGGTGACGGACTCCGCGGTCGAGGGCTGGGGCAACGTGGATCCGGTCGACGGCTACTCCACGATATCGGTGGACGAGGTGGCGTCGACGGTGCGACGGCTCACCCCGGCGCTCCTCGGCACCGACGCCATCAACATCCAGAGGGCCCTTGCTCGCATGGAGGGCGTCGTAGAGGGAAAGCTGGAAGCGAAGGCGGCCATCGAGATGGCGCTCCTCGATGCGGCGGGGCGCGCCCTCGGGGTGCCGGTCACGACCCTGCTCGGCGGCCGCCTGCGCGACGAGGTCCACTTCAACGCGTGGATCGGCACGGTGCCACCCGCCCAGGCCGCCCGCGAGGCGACCGAGTGGGTCACGCGCGGCTTCCGCTCGGCTAAGATCAAGCTGGACGGCGGGACGGACGAGGGCGTGGAGCGCGTCGCGGCCGTGCGCGCGGCCGTCGGCGACCGCCTGGCGCTCCGGGTGGACTTCAACGAGAGCCTCACCCCGGCCGAGGCCGCACCCTTCATCCGGCGGCTCGAGCCCTACGCCTTGACGCTCGTCGAGCAGCCGATCCGGCGAGATCGGATCGCGGGGCTGGCCGAGATCCGCCGTGAGATCGGGATCCCCCTGATGGCGGACGAGAGCGTCACCGACCCCGCGTCGCTCGTGGAGATCATCCGGCGCGAGGCCGCCGATCTCGTCAAGGTCAAGGTGATGAAGCAGGGCGGCTTCCTCCGCACGAAGGCGATGATCGACTGCGCTGCGGCGGCAGGCCTCCGCGTGGTGATCGGCCACGGCTTCGGGCTCACCCCGTCGACCCTGGCCGAGGCTGCGCTGGCCGCGGTGAGCGAGGCCGTCGTCGACGGCTGCGAAGCGGTCGGCCCATTGAAGATGGCGGGCGACGTGGTGACGGAGCCCGCCTGTCTTGACACAGGCACCATCAGGCTCGGAGACGCAGCCGGGCTCGGTGTCGTCATCGACCACGAAGCCCTCGAACGGTACCGCGTAGACGTGCGAACCCGAGCCGCCTCCCTAGCCTGCTTTATTCATGAACGTGCACATCCAGGATCGCGACGGGCCCGCAATAGGTTGTAGGGACGCCTTCTCGGCCCTACAAGACGATTGCGGCGTGTCACCTCGAGAGATGGGGCCGTATGCACGTGGCGCGGCGCGAGTGGCCACACCGAAGCAGCCTGCGGCACCGACACGTGTCCCGCTGTCCAGCGTCGAGCGGATGTCTCCGACCGCCTCAGGGGGTCGCGCCGACTGCGCAGGCGAGGTGGTGCCACGTCGAGTGCCAGGGGAAGGTCGCCGGCAGGTGCAGCACGATGCGGCGCACCGAGCGCTCGACCCACACGGCGAGCTTGAGCAGCCGCTCCCGCAGCGTCGTGACCTGGGCGTCGGCGCAGGCGGTCTTGGCGGCGCGGCGTCGCAACTCCTGGAACAGGATGTACGCGGCCAGCGTGAGCAGCACGCGGAACTGGTTGGCCAGGAAGCGCGCGCAGCTGGTCCGGTCCATCTCCAGCCCGTGATGCAGCTCCTTGAGCCGGTTCTCCACGTCGCCCCGTTGGCAGTAGACCTGCTCGTAGATGGTCTGGGGTGCATCGGGCAGGTTGGTCACGACAAACCGGGGATTGTTCTTGGGGTCGCGCCCCGGATGCCGAACGACCTCGGCCTTGATGATCACGCGGCGCCGACGCTTCCACGTCTTGGCGGCGGAGCGCGTCTCCCCGTAGAGGTGCTCGGTCTCGCCGGTCGCCTTGGACCGCATTCAGGCCTTGCCCATCAAGCGCCGGGCGCGCTTCTCCAACCGCGTGTTGCTCGCCATGGCCACGACGTACTCGACCGCCTGGGCCTCGAGGAACGTGAACATCGCGGGCGTCGCGAAGCCCCCATCGAGGCGGACCCGGATCGTGGGCCCACGAAACGCCTCGCGCAATTGCCGAATCAGCCGCCGCAAGAGCCCGCGGGCCCCGAGGCTGGCCGGCGCGTTGCCCGGGCGCAGGATGGCGCCGACGGTGTACTGGTCGGCCTCGTCGTCGAACGTCACCGTGGCTACCAGCGGCAGATAGCACCACGTGTCGTAGTGGCCGTTGAAGAACGTGAACTCCTGCTGTCCGTGGGTCGGGTCGTCGGTGGGATCGAGGTCGATGGTGATGCGCGGGCTCGTCCCTTGAGCCGCCGCCGATGGCGCTCGATGACCGTGTCGGCCAGCCGATGCCCCATCGTGAGCAACTCGCGCCACCCCACGGTGTTCTCGAACCGCGAGAGCGTGGGCTGCGAGGTCAGGGCCGGGCCAGCGATCGGATCGCGCTCGACCAGCAGCTTGTGGATCGCGTCGTTCGCGAGTCGGGCGGCATCGTTGCAGTCGGCGTAGCCGCAGGCGAGGCCGAAGACCCGCTGGCGGAGCAACTCGACGGTCTGATGCCGGACCTTGCCCGGCTGGCGGGCGTCCCCCAGGCAGGCGGCCAATCGCTTGGTCAGCCCGAGCTGGGTGTCGATCCCCTTGAGCAACACCGCGGCCCCGTCGGAGCTGGCATGGGGCACATCGAAGCGGGCGACGACCGGCTTCTCGAAGCCGTCGCCTTTGAAGGTCACTTGCGCTATACAGTCTGTAGCCATCGAGCCTCCTCGTGTGCGTGCCTTGAAGCGTCCAGACACCGCTTCTATAGGACCTGCGAGAGACTCGGTGGCTCTTCTCTTTCATCGTTCGCGAATTGTTCAGGCTAGGCTAGTGCCCCTCGAACCCCAGCCACTCCTCCACCTGCTCGACCAGCCGGTCGCACCGCTCCTCCAGCTGCGCGTCGGTCAGGTTGGCGATCGGGTGCGGCATGTCGAGGAACGGGTAGCCCGGCTTGCCCCAGCTCTCGGCCATGGCCCGGCCGGTGGGGCGGAACGGGGCGGTCACGATGGCGATGGCCGGCACCCCCTGCTCTTCCATCAGGATCGCGTCGAGCACACTGCTCGAGCTGCACGACCCTCAGTCGCCGACGCCCGAGATGACGAGCTCGCACTGCGCGCGGAGGGCCTTGATGGCGTCGCCGTCGATCTCGTGCGAGGCGGAGCGCTTGCGGTTGCGAACCGTGACCGTCATCCGGTGCCGCCGGCCGAGCCGCTCGGCCAGCTTCTCCAGGATCGGGCGGGCGTTGAACTTGGTGTTGTCCACCAGCCCCAGGCGCAGGCCGCGCGGGCTCGCCGGGCGGGGGGCCAGGGTGAGCGCCCGCTCCACCGGGCCGGACGTGGGATCGAAGAGCTTCATGGATCGCCTCCCGGGACCTCGATGCGGGTGGTCACCGCGCGGGTCCACTTGTTGCCCCAGCCGGGCAGGCAGGCCGACCAGCTGCCGGCGCGGCCGCCCGCGAACACGATCAGGATGTCCTCCGGCCGCTCGAAGCGATAGCGCAGGGTGGTCCGGTCGTCGGCGGTGATCTCCCCGGCCAGCCGCGCCCCGCGCTTGTAGTCGGCCACCGGCCGGCGGGTGTGCTCCATCAGGAAGCGCTGCACGTCGAGGCGGCTCCAGCCCGCCTTCTGCAGTACCTCCTGGTGCTCGCCCGCGAACACGATGAGGGTCTCGTCGTAGCCGAGGAGGTTCGGCGCGCCCACGCTGGCGAGCACGTCCGCGAAGCAGTAGAGCAGGGGCTCCGGCTCGGCGGCGAGCTGGTTGTAGACCTGGTAGAGGCTGTTGGACGCGATCAGGGTGACCGCGCTGTCGCTGGGCGCCAGACCGCGCGAGACGTGCAGCGGCTCCCACGGGTGGTCCTCCTCGTGCTCCGCGAAGCAGAAGGAGTACTTGCCGGGGTTGCCCAGCGTGGCGCGGTCGAGCAGGCCCGGCCGCGTGTTGAGCACGTTCATCATGATGAGGCGCACCGCGCGCCCGATGGTGGCGTTGGGCCGGTGCCCCTGCCCGAAGGCGTTGTTGCCGCTGTTGATGCCGAGCCGCCTCGCGATCGGCCCGTTCACCACGAGGGCCATCGCGGAGCCGCCGGTGCTGCCGGCCGGCCCGTGATAGGCGAACGCGGGCGCGCACAGGGCCTTCACCGCCGCCACCACCACCGGCATGTACTCGGGCCGGCAGCCCGCCATCACCGCGTTGATGGCGGCCTTCTCCGCGAGGACGATCGCGTTGCGTCCCGGGATCGCGCCCAGGACCTCGTCGCCCCGGAGACCGGCCGCGGCCAGCGTCGCGGCGATGGAGGCGTCCGACGGCGGCACCACGGGCAGGCCGTCGGTCCAGCCCGCGTCGTAGTAGGCCTCGATCAGCGCGGCCGGATCGGTCGTCTCCTCGACCTCGCCCATCGCCGAAAAGCCTCGTGGTCCGCTACCCGCGCCCCACGAACGGCATCTTGGTGGCCATCACGGTCATGAAGAGCACGTTGGCGTCGAGCGGCAGGCCCGCCATGTACACCACCGCGTCGGCCACCGCCTGCACGTCCATCGTCGGCTCCACCGCGGTGGTGCCGTTGGCCTGGGGGACGCCCCGGGCCATGCGCTCGGTCAAGGGCGTGGCCGCGTTGCCGATGTCGATCTGCCCGCACGCGATGTCGTACTTGCGGCCGTCCAGCGCGCACGACTTGGTGAGGCCGGTCACCCCGTGCTTGGTCGCGGTGTAGGGCGCGGAGTTCGGCCGGGGGGCGTGGGCCGAGATGGAGCCGTTGTTGATGATGCGGCCGCCCATCGGCTTCTGCGCCTTCATGATCTTGAACGCCTCCTGGCTGCACAGGAAGACGCCGGTCAGGTTGGCGTTGACCACGTTCTGCCACTGCTCGTACGTGAGGTCCTCGAACAGCACCGGCGGCGCGCCGCCGCCCGCGTTGTTGAAGAGCACGTCGAGGCGGCCGAAGGTCTCCCTGGTCCTGGCGAAGAGCGCCTTGATCGACTCGTGGCTGGTCACGTCGGTCTGCACCACGAGGGACCGGCCCGGCGTGCCCTGGCCCTCGGCGGCGGCGGCCTCCAGGAGCTCCTTGCGGCGCCCCGCGAACACCACCGCGTAGCCCGCCTTCATGAGGGCCAGCGCGCTGGCCTTGCCGATCCCGCTGCTCGCTCCGGTGACGATGGCGACCTTCTGCGTCTCTGCCATGGTGGGCCTCCCGGGGCCGAACAGTAGCCCGTGCGTCCGCGCGAGTCAATGTAGTATGAGCGAGATGCCCGCGCTCACCGAGTACGTCTCGTACGCGGACGCCCAGCGTTTCTGGTCCCCCGCGCGCCTCTGGGAGCTCTTCGACGGCGACCGCGAGCGCCTCAACATCGCGCAGGAGTGCATCGACCGCCACCCCGCCGATCGACCCGCGGTGCGCATCGTGCACGCCCCCGAGCGCGGCGGTCACGACGAGACGCTCACCTTCGGCGACCTCGCCGCCGCCTCCTCGCGCTTCGCCCACCTCCTGGCCGCGCGGGGCATCGGCGCGGGCGACCGCGTCGGCATCATGCTCGAGCCGTCCGCCGCGTTCTACGCCTCCCTCTTCGGGGCCATCAAGCGCGGGGCGATCGCGGTGCCGCTCTTCACGTTGTTCGGCCCCGACGGCCTCCGCCTGCGCATCGAGGACTGCTCGCCCCGCCTGCTCCTGGTCTCGCCGGCCCAGGCCGACATCGCCCGCGGCGTGCCGGGCCTGGAGACGGTGGTGGTCGACGAGCGCTTCGCCGACGCGCTCGCCCGGTACGGGGACCGCTACGTCCCCGACACCCGGGCCGACGCGGTCGCGGTGTTCCAGTACACCTCCGGCACCACCCGCGAGCTGCCCGCCGCGGTGAAGCACTCGCACCGGAGCATCGTGACCCTGATGGTGGCCGCCCTCTACGGCACCGGCGTCCGGCCGGGAGACGAGTTCTTCTGCCCGTCGTCGCCCGCGTGGGGCCACGGCCTCTGGCACGGCACCCTGGGCCCGCTCGCCCTCGGCGTCACCACCGGGGCCTTCGCGGGCCGGTTCGACGCCGACCGCCTGCTGCGCGCGCTCGCGGACCACCGGATCACGAACCTCTCCGCCGCGGCCACCCACTACCGCATGATGAAGAGCGCGGGCACCGCCGGGCGGTACCGCTACGCGATCCGCAAGCTGTCGTTCACCGGCGAGCCGATCGACGAGGCCACGCGGGCGTTCGTGGAGGAGACGTTCCGCACCCCGGTGTGCAGCATGTACGGCACCACCGAGGTGGGCGTGATCCTCGCCTCCTATCCGGGCGCGCCCGACTTCGCGGTGAAGCCGGGCTCGCTGGGCAAGCCGGTGCCCGGCCAGCAGGTGGAGGTGCAGCGGCCCGACGGCACCCGGTGCGAGCCCGGGGAGGTGGGCGAGATCAAGGTCAAGCGGCGCGACGGATGGTTCGCCACCAAGGACCGCGGCTGGACCGACGAGGAGGGCTACTTCTACCACGGCGGCCGCGCCGACGACGTCATCATCTCCGCGGGCTGGACGATCAGCGCGGTGGAGGTGGAGGGCGCCCTGCTCAAGCATCCGGACGTCCGCGAGGCCGCGGTGATCGGCGCCCCCGATCCCCTGCGCGGGCTGGTCGTGAAGGCCTACATCGTGAGCGCGCGCCCGGGCGACCCCGCGTTCGCGCGCGAGCTGCAGGAGTGGACCCGCACCCGCCTCGCCCAGCACGAGTACCCGCGCCAGGTGGAGTTCGTCCCCGAGCTGCCCAAGACGCCCGCCGGCAAGGTCAACCGCAAGGCGCTCCGCGAGCGCCTGTCCCAGGAGAGAGTGTGATGCCGCCCGAGACCGAGCTGCTCTTCCCCAAGATCACCCAGCAGGGCCTCGACGATCTGCGCCGGCGCATCGGGGTGCCCATCACCGACACGCTGGAGCCGTGGTGTCACGAGGCGACCCGCGACAACATCCGCCACTACGCGCACGGCATCGGCGACGACAACCCGCTCTGGTGCGATCCGGCCTACGCGGCCCGCACCCGCTACGGCGGGATCATCGCGCTGCCGTCGTTTCTCTTCGCCACCAGCCGCATCATCTCCGGCTACGTGGGCGGGCTCGCGGGCGTGCACGCCATGTGGGCGGGCGCCGACTGGACGTGGCACCTGCCGGTGCGGCGCAACGACGAGATCTCGACCGACGCCTTCCTCAAGGACCTGATCGAGCACGAGACCCGCTTCGCGGGCCGCGCGGTGCAGCAGGTCTACCACGTGACGTTCCGCAACCAGCGCGGCGAGACGGTGGCGGAGGCCGACTCGTGGTGCTTCCGCACCGAGCGCGACCACGCGCGCGAGAAGGGCAGCAAGTACGCCCAGGTGAAGGCCCGGCCGCCGCGGCGCTACTCGGACGAGGACCTGGCCCGGGTCTACCGCCTCTACGCGAACGAGGAGGTGCGGGGCGCCACCCCGCGCTACTGGCAGGACGTGACGGTGGGCCAGGCGCTGCCCGCGATGGCCAAGGGCCCCATGACCGTCACCGGCTTCATCGCCTACGCCCAGGGCTGGGGCGGCCTCTACATCCGCGCCAACAAGCTCGCCTGGAAGCAGATCACCCGGCACGCCGGCCTCGGCATCAAGAACCGCTTCGGCATCCCCGACTGCCCGGAGCGCGTGCACTGGGAGCACGAGTTCGCCACCGCGGTGGGAGCCCCGGGCGCCTACGACTACGGCCCCGAGCGCTGCTCGTGGCTCATCCATCACCTCACCAACTGGATGGGCGACGACGGCTTCCTCCGGCGCGCCCACTGCAAGATCCGGCGCCACAATCCGGAGGGCGACTACCTGATCATCGAGGGCCGCGTCACCGGCAAGCGCGTGGAGGAGGGCCGGCACCTGGTCGAGATCGAGCAGGAGGCGCGCAACCAGGACGGGGAGCTGTCGGTGGTCGGCGGCGGGCTCGTGGAGCTGCCCTCGCGCGGATGAACCCGGTCCGCGCCGGCCTCGACGTCCTCGTCGCGCGCCTCGGCTCGCTGCTGGCGGGTCGCCGGGTGGGCCTGCTCTGCCACCAGGCCTCGGTCACCCGCGACCTGACCCACGCCGCCGACGCGATCCGGCGCCTGCGCCGGGTGCGCCTCGCCGCGCTCTTCGCGCCCGAGCACGGGCTGGCCGGCGCCGCGCAGGACCACGCCCACATCGGGGCCGCGTACGACCGCACCCGGCGGCTGCGCGTGCACAGCCTCTACGGCCGGCGGCTCGAGCCGACGCCCGCCATGCTCCGCGACATCGACGTGATGGTGGTCGATCTCCAGGACGTGGGGGCGCGCTACTACACCTTCGCGTGGACCACCGTGCTCACCATGCGGGCGTGCGCCCGCGCGGGCAAGCCGGTGATCGTGCTGGACCGCCCGAACCCGCTCGGGGGGGAGACGCTCGAGGGCAACTGGCCCGACCCGCGCTTCGCCTCCTTCGTGGGCCTCCACCCGCTGCCGATCCGCCACGGCATGACCATCGCGGAGCTCGCCGCCTACCACAACGAGACGCAGGCGATCGGCTGCGACCTCACGGTGGTCCCGATGACGGGCTGGCGCCGCCACATGCTCTGGGAGGACACCGAGCTACCGTGGGTGGCGCCCTCGCCCAACATGCCCACCCCGGACACCGCGCGGGTCTACCCGGGCGGCTGCCTGCTCGAGGGCACCAACCTCTCCGAGGGCCGCGGCACCACGCGCCCCTTCGAGTGGGTCGGCGCCCCCTACCTCGACGGCGAGCGGCTGGCCGCCGCGCTGGAGCGCCGCCACCTGCCCGGGGTGCGCTTCCGCGCGGTCGCCTTCCAGCCCGCGTTCCACAAGTGGGCGGGGCGCACCTGCGGCGGCGTGCAGGTGCACGTGACCGACTGGGACCGCTTCCGGTCGGTCGCCGCGTACCTGGCCCTCATCGTGGAGGTGCGCCGGCAGGCCCCGCGGGCTTTCCGCTGGAAGCGGCCGCCCTACGAGTTCCAGTGGAAGACGCTGCCGATCGACCTCCTCTGGGGCGCCGACGTGGTCCGCCGCGCCATCGAGCGCGGCACGCCGCCCTCCCGCATCGAGGCCTCGTGGCGTCCGGGACTGGCCGCCTTCGCGCGCGCCCGGCGCCCCTACCTGCTCTATACGTGAATGCGCTCTCGGTGCTCTTCCTCCTGGCCTTCGTGGTCTCGGTGGACCAGCGCATCATCGCCCCGGTGCTCCCGTCGATCGCGGCCTCGCTGCACGCCACCGCGGGGGGCATCGGCCTCGCCATGACGAGCTACGCCTTCGCCTACAGCACGAGCCAGCTTCTCTACGGCGGGCTCTCCGACCGCTACGGGCGCGTGCGGGTGGTGCGCCTGGCCGCCGTCGGCTTCTGCGCGTGCACCGCGCTCTCGGCGCTCGCCACCAGCCCCTGGCTCTTCGTGGCCGCGCGCCTGCTCGCGGGCGCCTTCGCGGCCTCGGTGATCCCGCTCACCCTGGTCTACATCGGCGACACGGTGGACTACGCGCGCCGCCAGGTGGTGGTGGGCCGCTTCTCGGTGGTCACCTCGGCGGGCCTGGCCTTCTCCGCGGCGATCGGTGGCACCGTGGCCTACGTCGCCTCGTGGCGGGCCATGCTGCTGGGCTACGCGGTGGTGGCCCTGCTGCCCTCGGCGCTGCTGTGGCGGCTCGCGGCCGACCGCCCCACGCGCGGGGCCGGATCGGCGGAGCCGGCGGCCCGCTTCGTCGACTTCCTGCTGGATCCCTTCGCGCGCACCGTCTACTGCTGCATCTTCGCCGAGGGGTTCCTGCTCTGGGGCGCGATGACCTATCTCGGCGCCTACGCCGCCGTCCACTACGGGCTCGACCAGCTGCAGGTCGGCCTGCTCATCGCGCTCTTCGGCATCGGCACCATGGCGGGCGGCGCGTGCATGGGCGCCCTGCGCCGCCGCCTCTCGGAGCACGCGCTCGCCGGGCTGGGCGGCACGCTGATGGGCGGCGCGCTCCTCGTGATCACCCCCGGCGCGGCGGCGCGGCCGGGCGCGTGGCCGGTGTTCGCGGCGGCGATGCTGGTGCTGGGCCTGGGGCTGGTGGGGCTCCACACCACGCTGCAGGTGCACGGCACCGAGATCAGCGCGGCCGCGCGCGGCAAGGCCTTCTCGCTCTTCCCGGCGAGCCTGTTCGCGGGCGTGGCCGCGGGCACCGCGGTGATGGGCGTGCTGGTGGACGCGGGGGGCGAGCAGGCCATGCTGGCGATCTGCGGGGTGGGGCTGATCGCGGTCGGCATCGTCACCGCGCGCATCCGGCGCAGGAGGATGGCATGAGCCTCGAAGCGATGGTGGGACGGCAGCTCGTGATCGGCCTTCCCGGCCCCGACGCCACCGACGACGACATCCGCCTGCTGCGCGAGATCCACGCGGGCGGCCTCATGCTCTACCGCCGGAACTTCGAGACCCCCGAGCGCTTCCTGCGCTTCATCACGCGGCTCGAGGAGGGCGTGGGCCGGCGCCTGCTCATCACCACCGATCACGAGGGCGGCCGCATCGTCATGCTGCACGGGGGCGTGACGATCTTCCCCGACAACCTCACCGCGGGCGCCGCGGGGGAGGAGGCGATGGTGGCGCGTCAGGGGCAGATCGAGGGGCGCGAGCTGCGCCGGCTGGGCGTGGACGTGAGCTTCGGGCCGTGCCTCGACGTGCTCACCGAGCGCTACAGCCCCAACATCGGCATCCGCTCCTATGGCAAGGACCCCGCGCTGGTGGCCCGCCTGGGGACCGCGCGCATCCGCGGCATGCAGGGCGCCGGCCTCTCCGCCTGCGCCAAGCACTTCCCGGGCAAGGGCCACGCGCCCGTGGACGCCCACCTGGGGCTGCCGGTCATCGACTCCGACTGGGGCGACATGCACGCGGTGCACCTGGTGCCGTTCATGGCCGCGATGGAGGCGGGCGTCGACTGCATCATGACCTCGCACCCGGTCTATCCGAACCTCGATCCCGGCGAGCGCATGCCGGCCACGTTCTCGAAGCTCATCGTGCACGACTACCTGCGCGGGGAGATCGGGTACCGCGGCGTGATCATCTCCGACGATCTGGAGATGGGCGCGATCGGCGCGGTCTGCTCCATCGGCGAGGCCGCGGTGCGCACCGCCGCCGCCGGCCACGACATCCTGCTGGTCTGCCACACCGCCGCCGCGGAGCGCGCGGCCTACGAGGCGCTGCTGGCCGCCTACCGCGCCAAGACCCTCGACGTGCGCGCGCTCGAGAAGAGCCTGGCGCGCCTGGACGCCCTCGACGCCAGGCGCCCCGAGCGGTTCACCGGCGGCGAGCCGGCGGCCGAGCCCGACGGCACGGCCCTGGCCCGCGCGATGGCCACCCGCGCGGTGACGATGGTGGCGCCGCCCGATCGCGGGTGGAAGCCGGCGCTGAACCGCCGGGTGGCCGCGATCTTCCCGCGCCTGTCCGCGCTGGCCGCGCGCATCACCATCGAGCCGGCCATGCAGGACGAGCCGCGCTATCTCACGGAGGCGATGGCCCCGCTCGGGGTGCGCCCGGAGGTGACGCTGGTGGGCGTGGAACCCGGCGCGGAGGAGATCGACCGGGCCGCGAGCGTGGCCGCGACCGCCGACGCCACCGTGCTGTTCCTCTACGACGCGCACCTCTACCCGTCGAACCGGGCGCTGCTCGAGGCCTGCCAGGCGCGCGCCCGGCGGCTCGGGGTGGTGCTGATGCGCGATCCGTGGGACGCCGAACTCCTGGCCCCGGGCGTGGTCGCGGTCACCGCCTACGGCTGGCGCTGCGCCCAGCTCGACGCGGCGATCGCGCGGCTCCTGACCTGACCCGTCAGCGCGCTCCGTACTCGTCGTTGCGGCGCCACCAGATGCCACCGGTCTCGTTGCGCCCGAGCGGGGCGCGATCGAGCCACTGGTACATGCCCCAGAGCCCGTCCAGCCCGCGCGCGTAGGTCGAGTAGGTGTGGTAGACCACGCCGTTCTCGCGGGCGAACGCGCTCATGCCCGGCCGCTCGCGCGTGTAGGTGGCCACGTCGGTCCCGGCCATCCGCGCGAACTCGACCGGCCCCTCGCACGTCGCGCGCGAGGGGATCGCGGCCATCGGCGCCTCGCGCCGGTAGTTGTACTCGATCCCCCCCCGCTGCTGCGCCTCGGTGAACGAGGCGTTGAAATCGTAGTTGAAGTCGCCGCCGTGCGCGGAGGCCCACGGGAAGGTCCACCCGAGCCGCCGCTTGTAGGCCTGGAGCTTGGCGAGGGGCGCCCGCGACACCGCCCACAGCGCCACGTCGTGGTGGGCCAGGTGCACCGCGAAGCCGTTGAACCCGTCCGCGATCGCGGAGCAGGACGGGCAGCCCGCCTGGTAGTCGGGCCCGAACATGAAGTGATACACGAGCAGCTGCCCGCGCCCCCCGAAGAGGTCGGCCAGCGAGGCGGGGCCCTCGTCGGTGTCGAAGCGATAGTCCTTCTCCACGCGCACCCAGGGCAGCGCCTGCCGCCGCCGCGCCAGCTCGTCGCCCTGCCGCACGTGGGCCTTCTCCGCTTCCAGTAGCGCCAGGCGCGCGGCCAGCCACTCCTCGCGGGTCCCGGTCTTGTGAGTCGTCATCGATGGCCTCTCCTTCCCTGGTATCGGTCCTGGGCTAGATTGGTCCCGGAGGAGCGCGGGTGGGAGTGACAAGTGTGACGGGATTCGGATGGACGCGCTGATCGCCGCCGCGGCCCGGGCGCTGGCCGCGGGCGATGCCCTCGGCGCCCTGAACCGGGTGGCCCGGCGCGACGATCCGTCCGCGCTGGCGCTTCGCGGCATCGCGATGGCGCAGATCGGCGATCTGGCCCGCGCCCGCGCGCTCCTGCGGCGGGCCGGCCGCGCCTTCGGCCCGCGGGACGCGGTGGCCCGCGCCCGGTGCGTGGTGGCGGAGGCCGAGATCGCGCTGGTCACGCGCGACCTCGGCCTCCCCGCGCGGGTCCTCGCCGGGGCGCGCGCGACGCTGGAGGAGCACGGCGACCGGGCGAATGCCGCCCACGCGCGGCACGTCGAGGTGCGCCGGCTGCTGCTCATCGGACGGCTGGACGAGGCCGAGCGCGCGCTCGCCGCGCTCGACCCCGCGTCGCTCCGCCCCGCGGCGCGGGCCGCCCACGAGATGGTGATCGCGGGCATCGCCCTGCGCCGCCTCCGGACGCGGGCGGCGGGCCGGGCCCTCGCGCGCGCCGAGCGCGCCGCGCGCGAGGCCCGCATCCCGGCACTGAGCGCCGAGGTCGCGCACCTCACCCGCGCCCTGCGCGAGCCCGCCGCGCGGCTGATCGCGCGAGGCCGGACGCGACCGCTCCGGCTCGCGGCGGTCGAGCGGCTGCTGGCCTCGCGGGCGCTGGTGGTGGACGCGTGCCGGCACGCGGTCCGCGAAGGGCGCCGGGTGATCCCGCTCGTCCGCCGTCCGGTGCTGTTCGCGCTCGCCCGCGCCCTCGGCGAGGCGTGGCCGGGCGACGTGGACCGGGACGCGCTCGTCGCCCGGGCCTTCGGCGCCCGCGCCGTTGACGACTCGTACCGCGCGCGGCTTCGCGTGGAGATGGGCCGGCTCCGCGCGGCGCTCCGGCCGCTCGCCGCCGTGGGCGCGACCCAGCGGGGCTTCGCGCTGACCCCGCGCCGCGCCCCCGAGGTCGTCGTGCTGGCCAGCCCCGTCGAGGCGCCGCTCGAGGCGCACGCCGCGGTGCTGGCCCTGCTCGCCGACGGGGAGTCGTGGTCGAGCTCGGCCCTGGCGCTGGCCCTCGGGGTCGGTCAGCGCACCGTGCAGCGGGCGCTCGACGCGCTGGGCGCCGCCGGCAAGGTCCACGCCGTCGGCCGTGGGCGGGCGCGCCGGTGGGTGACCCCGCCGGGCCCCGGATTCACGACGACCTTGTTGCTCCCGCCGCCTCTGCCGAGCGACTAGGATGGCGCCATGAACCGCTCGACCGCCGAGATCGTTCGCGAGTACGGGCCCTTCCCGGGCATCACCCACGTCCACGGCGTGAGCTACGACGGGCACAGCGTGTGGTTCGCGAGCGGCGACCGGCTGAACGCGGTCGATCCCGCGACCGGCGCGCTCCGGCGGTCGCTCGAGGTCCCCGCGCGGGCCGGCACCGCCTTCGACGGCCGGCACCTGTTCCAGCTGTTCGAGGACCGCATCCAGAAGATCGACCCGAAGACGGGACGCGTGCTCGCCACGATCCCGGCGCCCGGCCCCGGCTGCTCGGGCCTGGCGTGGTCGGAGGGGTCGCTCTGGGTCGGGCAATATCGGGAGCGGAAGATCCACCAGGTCGACCCGGAGACGGGAGCGGTCCTCCGCACGCTCGAGTCGAACCGCTTCGTGACCGGTGTGACCTGGGTGGACGGAGAGCTCTGGCACGGCACCTGGGAGGGGGACGAGAGCGGCCTGCGCCGGATCGACCCCGGCACCGGCGAGATCCTGGAGCAGCTGGACCTGCCGGGCGGCGCGAAGGTGTCCGGGCTCGAGTCCGACGGGGCCGACCTCTTCTTCTGTGGAGGGGGCGACAGCGGGCGGGTCCGGGCCGTTCGCCGGCCCCGGCGCGGCGGGCGCGCCTAGGCTACCCCTTGCCGGCCACGATCATGTAGGTCGCGCGGCCGACCGCGAGGATCTTGCCGGCCGCGTCGGTGATCGACGCCTCCCCGAACGCGACCGCGCGGCCCCGGCGGATGATGCGCCCCTCCGCGTACACGTCGCCGGTGCCGGCGCCGATGAAGCTCACGTTGAGGTCGAGCGTGACCTGCCCCACCCCGCCCGCGGAGGCCTCGTGCATGGTGGCGAGCGCGCCGCCCACCGCCATGTCGACCAGGGCCGAGAACACGCCGCCGTGCACGGGCGCGCCGGGCCCGTTGCGGAGCTCGGCGCGCGCCCGCACCAGGAGCCGCACCCGCCCCTCCACCGCCTCCAGCACCTCGACGCCCAGGTACCGCCAGAAGGAATTGTCGCGCGCCCGGGCGCGTACGCGCTCCAGCAGGTCGTCGGTCATGGTCTCCCGCGCGGCATGTCGGGTTGCACCGCCTCGTCCAGGGTGAGCGGCGGCCGATGCAGGAAGAGATCGCGGCGGATCGGACAGTCTTCCAGGTCGCACATCCGGCAGTAGATGCGGTGGCAGGGATCGGTGTGGAGCGTCATCTCGCCCTCGATGCCCAGATCCTTCACCACCTGCTCCGCGAGCTCCTCGGCCAGCTCGTGGGAGCGCTCCACCGACCAGAACTCCGGCACCACCAGGTGCGCGTCCACGTGATGGAAGCGCCCCGCCCGGATGGCCCGCAGATGGTGGACCCGGATCACCCCCTGCCCCAGGCGCGGCTGCAGCACGTCGAGCAGGCGATTCAGCAGCTCCGGATCCTCCTCGTCGAGCAGGCCCGCGGCGGCCTGGCGGACCAGCCCGAGGCCCGTCCACAGGAGGTTCAGCGCCACCACCGCGGCCACCAGCGGGTCGAGCCAGTCGAGGCCGGTCACCCGCACGAGCAGGAGTCCCACCACGATGCCGGCGCTGGTGTAGAAGTCGGCCATGACGTGGCGGCCGTCCGCGACCAGCGTGAGCGAGTCGTGGCGCCGGCCGGCGCGCACCAGGTAGGCGCCGAGGGCCAGGTTCACGAGCCCCGCCCCCAGGACGACCGCCAGCCCGAGGTCGAGGTCGCGCAGGCTCGCCCCGTAGAGCAGGCTCTGGGCGACCTCGTAGACGATCAGCACCGCCGCGAACGCGATGAGGCCGCCCTCGAACGCGGCGCTCAGGAACTCCATCTTGCCGTGCCCGTAGGGATGGTTCCGGTCCGCGGGGCGGCCCGCGAAGACCAGCGCCCCGATCGCGAACACCGCGGCCACCACGTTCACGATGGACTCGAGCGCGTCGGAGAGGATCGCGGTGGAGCCGGTGAGGCGGTACGCCTGGAACTTGGCCACCAGCAGGGCGAGCGAGACCAGCAGCGAGACCGTGATGGCCCGCCGCCGCATCCGATCGCCGTCCGCGCCGCTCGACATGGCTCGATGATACGCGGGCGCGAATCGATTGCATCCCCCACGTATCATAACGATGTAAGGCGCGCCTCACGGGAGCGGTACGTCGTGCCTTACAAAAAGGAGCGTCCGATGATCGTGAAGCGTCCCGCCGCGGAGCGCGGCCACGTCGACCACGGCTGGCTCGACACCCGGCACACGTTCTCGTTCGCGGGCTACCACGACCCCGCGCACATGGGCTTCCGCGCGCTGCGGGTGATCAACGAGGACCGGGTGGCGCCCGGTCAGGGCTTCGGCGCGCACTCCCATCGCGACATGGAGATCCTGACCTACGTGCTGGAGGGCGCGCTGGCCCACCAGGACAGCATGGGCAACCGCTCCACCATCGTGCCCGGCGAGGTCCAGCGCATGACCGCGGGGACCGGCGTGACCCACAGCGAGTTCAACGCCCGGGCCGATCGCCCCGTGCACTTCCTCCAGATCTGGCTGCTGCCCGACCGGCGCGGGCTGGCCCCCGGCTACGAGCAGCGCGCGATCCCGTCCCGGGAGGAGGGCGGCGCGCTCCGACTGGTCGCCTCGCGCGACGGCCGCGGCGGCAGCGTGACCATCCACCAGGACGCGGACGTCCACGCCGGCCGTGTCGCCCCGGGCGAGCGGGTGAAGCACGCGCTCGCGGACGGGCGGCACGCGTGGCTGCAGATGGTGAGCGGAGCGGTGGAGCTGAACGGCGTCGCGCTGACGGCCGGCGACGGGGCGGCGGTGAGCGGCGAGAGCGCGCTCGAGGTCGTGGCGGGGGAGCCCGCCCACTTCCTCCTGTTCGACCTGGCCTAGCGGGTCGGGCCCAGCTGCCGCTGCACGAACTGCCTGGCGTCGAACTCCTCGGCCACCCGGTTGTCGTTGTCCAGGATGGCGGCCGCGTCGACCTCCGCGAACTCCATGACGCCCATCTGCTCGTAGGCCTTCCGCACCCGGGGGCCCCAGAGGCCGATGTCCTTGACGGTGGGGACGATCCGGGTGAACAGGCGCCGGCGGAACTGCTGCATCGTCTCCGACTGGTTCACCGCCGCGACGCACTCCGCCACCGGGAGGTCCAGGTTCTCCCAGACCTCCTTCTGGTCGAAGCGGTCGCGCATGTGGTAGCAGGCCTCCACCACGAACTCCTCCCGCTCGTCCCGCTCGGCGTCGGTGAGCTGCGGGTAGTAGTCCCGCAGGGCGAGACGGCCGAAGGCCACGTGGCGCGCCTCGTCCTGCATGACGTAGGCGTTCACCGCGGCGCACAGGTTGTTCGAGGAGTTGTCGCGGATGCGCTGGAAGGCGGCCAGGGCGAGCCCCTCGATGAGGATCTGCATCCCGAGGTAGGTCATGTCCCAGCGGCGGTCGGTGATCGTGGCCTCCAGCAGCTTGGCGAGCGTGCCGGTGATCGGGTACGCCATCTTGAGCTTCTCGTGGAGCAGGCGCGAGTAGGCCTCCACGTGGCGGGCCTCGTCCATCACCTGGGTGGCCGCGTAGAACTTCGCCTCGTAGGACGGCACCGTCTGCACGATCTTGGCGGTGGCGATCAGGGCCCCCTGCTCGCCGTGCATGAACTGGGAGAGCGAGTGCGCCTGCAGGTTGCGCCGGATGTGCACGCGCTGCTTCTCGTCGAGCGAGTCCCAGAGCGGAGTCCCGTAGATCGCGATGGTGCGGTCCGACAGGCCCATCGGGTTGTCGGGATCGACCTCCTGCGTCCAGTCGAGCCGCTCGGCCGCGTCCCACTGCTGCTTCTTGCCCTTGGAGTAGAGCCGGAGCAGGTCGTCGCTGCCGTCCTCGTACTCCCAGGTGAAGGCGGTGGTGGTGTGGCCGTCGATCTTCCACTGCGTCTGCTCGACGGGCAAGCGGTAGAGGTACGTGCTCGACATGCGGGCTCTCCTTCGCCGGTCCGGGCGTTGATGAGCGGCTCGGTTGGCGCGAAGGATAGCACTGAACGGTTGTTCAGCGCTACTGGCCCGACTCCCGCAGGGCCGGGGGCACGGCCTCGGACAGCGCCGCCTGCCGGGCGTGGCGCGCCATCGCGCCGCGCACCGATTCCGGCGTGCGGAACCACGCGCCCACCGCCAGCACCACCAGCGCGCCGATCATGGCCCACCACGTGAACGACACCTCGGGGATCCACGCCGGCTGGTGGAAGGGGTGCAGCTTGCCCACCACCACGGTGGCGATCAGGCCCGCGGTGATGGCGAGCATGTTCCCCCGGTCGGAGCCGCGCCCGCGGGTCAGCATGCCCAGGAGGAACACGCCGAGCATCGGTCCCAGGATGAAGCCCGCGACCCCGAGCACCACCGGGATGATGCGCAGGTTCGGGCTCGTGACCTTGGCGTAGGCGAACAGGCCCGCGATGGTGACCATGAGGGCCGCGAACAGCACGGTGAACCAGCGCGCGGCCCGCACGTAGTGGGCCTCGCTCCGCCCGCGCGCCCAGCGGAGGTACCAGTCGTTGGTGGCGCTGGTGGCGAGCGCGTTGAGCGCGGCCGAGAACGAGCCCATCGCGGTGGCGAACACCCCCGCCACCACGAAGCCGCGCACCCCGACCGGCATCACGTTCAGGATGTAGGACGCGAACACGTCGGCGGTGGCGGCCGGGCGATGGGTCGGGTCCTGCTGGTAGTAGACCCAGAGCAGGATGCCGATGAACACGAACGCCCCCGCCACCGGCAGGTCCATGAACGCGGCGGTGATGAGGCTGCGCCGCGCCTTCTGGTGGCTCTCCGCGGTCAGCATCCGCTGCACCATGTCCTGGTCGGTGCCGAACGCGGCCATGTTGCCGAGGGTGGCGCCGATCAGGGCGGAGAAGAGCGTGTAGTCGCTGGCCAGGACCAGCTTCACGTAGTCCCACACGCCCATGGCGGTGAGGCGGTGGCTCGCCATCCACCCGGCCACCCGGTCGGCCTCGAAGCCGTGCAGGAAGTAGCCCTCGTGGGTGGTGAGCTCGGGCACCGCGCGGAAGACCGCGGTGAGGCCCCCCACGTGGACGAGCAGCGTGCCGATGGCCACCAGCGCGCCGCCGAACATCAGGCACGCCTGGATGACGTCGGTCCAGATCACCGCCTTGATGCCGCCCACCGCGGTGTAGAGGCACGTGACCACGGTGAGGGCCGTGATCGCGATCAGGTAGGGCCCCACGGTCGGCACGCCCTCGGGGCCGAAGCGCGCCCGGTCGCCCTCCACGAAGAGCCGGTAGGCGAGCACCATCACCAGCGACGGGATGAACAGGCGCGTGCCCGAGGCCAGCGTGCGCATGAACAGGAACAGGGCCGAGACGTACGCGCGGCTCAGGGGGCCGAAGCGCACGCCGAGGTAGTCGTAGACCGTGTAGACGCGGAAGCGGTAGTAGGGCTCGAGGAACACGTGGCCCACGATCACGCGGCCCAGGATCAGCCCCACGATGATCTGCACGTAGGCGAAGCTGCGCGTAGTGTAGCCCTCGACCGGCACGCCCAGGAAGGTGGCGGCGCTGGTCTCGGCCGCGATGATGGAGGCCATCACCGCCCACCACGGCACGCGGCGGCCCGCGAGGGCGAAGTCGCTCAGGCTGCGGTCCCGCCGGCCCAGGTAGAGGCCGATCACCGTGATCATCAGGAAGTAGCCGCAGACGATGATCCCGTCGATCAGCAGATGGGCGTCGCGCGCGCTCATGCCCATGGGTCATTATCGCGGACCGGGCACCCGGAGCCGTCAAACTGCGCTATGATCGGCAGCCGATGGGCGGCCTGACCGGGCCCCGCGCGCGGGTCCTCCGCGCGATGCTGATCGGGCTCCTGGTGTCGGTGGCGGTGACCGCGCTCTCCCGCACCGGCATCCTCGCCGGCTGGGAGACACGCGCGGTCGACGCGTTCCTGTTCCTGCGCGAGCGGGTCCCCGCCCCCGAGATCGTCCTGGTGGTCATCGACGACGAGGCCTTCGCGGCCCTCGGCCAGCGCCAGCCCCTCTCCCGTCGCTACCTGGCCGATCTCGCCGACTTCCTCCTGCGCAGCGGAGCGCGCGTGGTCGCCTTCGATCTGGTGGCGACCATGCCCACCCTCCCCGACGAGGACCAGGCCCTGGTGGCGACCGCGCGCCGGTGGGCCGCGGACCGCCCGGGCGCGCTCGTGTTCGCCTCCCACGCGGTGCCGGAGGCGGGCACGCGGGCCTACACGCTGCAGCCGGCGTTCTCCCCCGATCTCCGCGCGCTGATCGGCTTCGCCAACGCGCCGGTCGGCGCCGACGGCGTGGTCCGCCGCTTCACCCCCACCCTGACCGGCTCGGACGGGGGCCGGATCCCCTCGCTGTCGCTCGCGGTGCTGGCCGGCGCGAGCGGGCTCGACGCGCGCGAGCTGGCCGCGCGCCTGGCCGCCCCGCGGGCCACGATCCCGCTGCCCGAGCGGGACGAGCACGGGCGGCTCCGGCAGACCGAGACCCCGGTGGCCCGGCTCGGGGGTGCGCCGTGGCGCATCGACTACACCGGGCCGCCCGGCGCCTTCACCTCGTTCCCGAGCGAGCCGCTGGTCGCCCTCGCCCGCAACGGCACCACGCCGGACGCGGACAATCCCTTCCGCGACCGCCTCGTGCTGGTGGGCGCCACCTTCCTGGAGAGCCGCGAGTCCTTCCCCACGCCGACCGGCCTCATGTCGGGCGTGGAGATCCAGGCCCACATGGTGAACACGCTGCTGGCCCGCCGCACGCTCCTGCCCCCGCCCTGGTACCTCAACGTGGCGCTGCTCACGGGGGTCTGCGTGTCGATCTCGCTGCTCTCGCTGTGGCTGCGCCCGGCCTGGCTCGCCCTGGTGGGCCTCGGCCTGGTGGCCGCGCTGGTCGCGGCCAGCTACGAGGCCTACACGCGCGGCGGCTACTGGCTCGACTTCCTCGCCCCGCTGCTCGGCACCCTCGCCTACCTGCAGGGCGCGCACTGGCTCCGCCGGCGGCGCCTGCGCGCCGCGTTCGGGCAGTACGTGAGCCCGCAGGTGATGGACCAGGTGCTGCGCCGGGGCGCCGCGCTGGGCGGCGAGGTGCGGCGGGTCACGGTGCTGATGTCGGACCTCCGCGGCTTCACCACCATCTCGGAGCGCCTGCCCCCGGAGCAGGTCACCGCGATGATGAACGAGTACTTCACCGCGATGGTGGACGTGATCCTGGCCCACCGCGGGCTCGTGCAGGACTTCATCGGCGACGCGATCATGGCCGTCTACGGAGCGCCGCTCGACGATCCCGAGCACTGCTGGCACGCGGCCCGCTCCGCCGTCCGCATGCACGCGGCGCTGGAGGGGCTCAATCGCAAGTGGCAGGCCGAGGGCCGCGGCCCGCTCGCGATGGGGGTCGCGGTGCACACCGGCGTCGCCTTCGCGGGCACGCTGGGCGCTCCGCGCAAGAAGAAGTACGCGGTGCTGGGCGACACCGTCAACGTGACCTCGCGGATGGAGGGGTTGAATCGCGACCTCGGCACCGGCATTCTGATCAGCGGCGCCGCGCTGGCGGTGCTGCGGGACCGGGTGGTGGTCCGGGACCGGGGTCGCGTGACGGTGAAGGGCCGGCGCGAGCCGATCGACGTGCACGAGCTGCTGAGCCTCGAGGAGGACTGACGCGATGAGCCTGCCGCTGCGAGCGCTCGTGCTCCTGTTCCCGCTCCTGTCCGTGATCGCCCCGCCCGCGCGCGCCCAGTCCGCGGAGACCGCCGGCGTCATCACCGAGCTCAAGCCCGGCCGTGGGCGGGTGGAGGTGAAGGCGGCCGGCGCCGACTGGAAGCCGGCGCGGCCGCTCCTGGCCCTGCGCGCGGGCGACATGGTGCGGACCAGCGAGGACGCGAAGGCGGCGGTGCTGCTGTCCGGCGGCCGCGGCACCGTGAAGATCGAGGGCCCGAGCGGCGCCTTCACGGTGCCGGCGATCGCCGCGGCCGGCCAGGGCGAGAGGGCCCGCGCCCTCGTGGAGGCGAGCCTCGGCTTCCTGGCCGGGACGACCCGGGAGTCGTCGCAGGCGGTGCTGGCCACGCGCGGCGCGACGCGGCCGCCGATCATCGTGAGCCCTCGCAACGGCCGCGTGCTGCCCGAGCCGCTCACGTTCGAGTGGCTGGGGAGCCGCTACTCGCACTACGCGATCCGGCTGCTCGGCCCCGCGGGGCCGGTGGTGGACCGTCGCGAGGTCACCGGCGCGCGCTGGATCTATCCCGCCGACGCGCCCGCGCTCACCCCCGGCGTGCGCTACACCCTGCAGGTGGTGGCGGGCAGCCAGCCCCCGCAGGAGGCGTGGTTCGAGGTGGTGGACGCCGAGCGCGCCCGCGCGGTGGCGAGCGACCTGGCGGGCCTCGAGCAGGGGCTCGGGGCATCGGTGTCGCCCACCTCGCGCGCGGTGCTGCGGGCGGGCCTGCTCGCCCGCGAGGGGTTCCTGCACGACGCCCGCGGCGTGGTGGTGGCCGGCCTCGCCGCGGACCGCGACGAGCCGACGCTCCACCTGCTGCTGGGCGACATCTATACCCGCACCGGCCTCACCGACCTGGCCGCCGAGTCGTTCGACGAGGCCAACTACCTGCTCAGCCGGTAGCTAGCGCGCGTCCGCGACCCGCCCCTTGTCGCGCAGGCGCTGCAGCAGGCCCGCGAACGAGTCGGTGCGGATGATGCGATCGAACTGGCTGCGGTAGGTGCCGACCAGGCTCACGTTCTCCACGAAGACGTCGTAGGCGCTCCAGCCGTCGTCGACCCGGTGCAGCCGGTACTCCACCGGGATCTGCGAGCCCTTCGCGGTGGTCACCCGCGACTGCACGCTGGCCTCGTCGCCGTCGATCCGCTCGGCGGTGTACGCGATGCTCTCGCCCGCGTACTGGTCGATCTTGCCGATGTACGATCGGGCGATCAGATCGGTGAACAGCGCCACGAACTCCCGGCGCTCCGCCGGGGTCCGATCGGCCCAGTGGCGGCCCAGCGCGCGGCGGCCCATCTCGGTGAAGTCGAAGAGCGCATCGGCGGCGCGCCGCAGCTCCGCGCGCCGCTGCTCCGTCATCGCCGGGGTGGTGCCGGGGCGCTGGCTCAGGTTCCGCAGCGCGGCTTCCACGCGCGCCTTCACGGTCTCGGTCGGGGTCAGCGCCTGCGCGCCGGTCACGGTCGCGCCCAGCAGCAGGGCCGCCGTCAGGGTCATCACCACACGTCGCATAGGGGGTGTCCTCCGCTGCTGGATAGGACGGGATCGGCGGGCCGGTATTCCGCCCCGCGCGCGCCTTTCGTTTTCGGCAGCCGGCGGGAGACAATAGCGCCCATGAATCGCGCGCTTGCGGAGCGCCGCCTGGTGGTGGTCGATCTCGGCGGCACGTGGGCCCGGGTGGTGACGTCCCCTCCGCGCCGCGTCTTTCGCGGGCGGACGCCCGGCCCGGCCGGCCTGCCCGCCCTGCTCGAGCGGCTCTGGCGCCGGTGGAAGATCGACCGGGCGAGCGTCGCGGCGCTCGGCGTGGCCTCGCGCGGGGTGTGGACCGTCGGCGAGCGCCGCGCGCTCGCGCGCCGGCTCCGCCATCTGGCCGCGCGGGTCGTCGTGATCTCCGACGTGGAGGCGGCCTATCTCGCCGCGCTCGGCGACACGCCGGGCGTGCTGCTCCTCGCCGGCACCGGCTCCATCGCCCTCGGCCGTGATGGGAGCGCGCGCTTCCGGCGCGCGGGCGGGCTCGGCCCGCTGGTGGGCGACGACGGCTCCGCGTTCGGGATCGGCCGCGCGTGGCTGCGCGCGGCCGGGATCCCGCCCGCGCGGGTGCGCCGCGTGGTGACCGCGCCCGACGCGGTGGCGCGCGTGGCCGCGCAGGCGCCCGCGGTGCTGCGCCGCGCGCGGCGGGGCGATCGCACCGCGCGCGCGGTGGTGCGCGAGGCGCAGGCCGCGCTCGCCGACCTGGTGGTGCGGGCCGCGCCGCCGCGACCGCGCGGGGCGGCGCTCGCGGTGAGCTGGGCCGGCGGCCTGCTGGACGACGACCGCCTGCGCGCGGGCGTGTGGCGCGAGGTCCGGCGCCGGGGCCTCGTCATCCGCCCGACGCCACCCGCGGCGGCCGCGGCCACGCCGGCCGCGTGGGGCGCCCTGCTCGGACGCGCGGCTAGACCTTCGCCCGCTCCGTCTCGGGGGTCGAGCGCCAGAGCCCGTAGACGAGCGGCCCGGTGAGCGCGGCGGCCAGCCCCACCAGCGTGTTGGTGAGGCCGGCGGTGGCCATCGCGAGCGCGCAGCACGCGGTCGGCAGCGCGGCCACCAGCCACATCCCGACCGCGCCGCCGCCCACCCGCCACCGGCGCGGCAGGTCGGGCTCGCGGCGCCGCAGGGCCACGAACGCGGCCATCTCGAGGATCAGCGCGATCGAGTAGAGCCAGATGTTCAGCACGATGAGGTCCTTGAAGGACCAGAAGGCGCAGACGCTGTAGCCGGCGCTCGAGAGGATCACCGCCGCCCACGGCGTGCCGAAGCGCGGGTGCAGGCGGCCCAGCACCGCCGGCATCTGCCCGTCGCGGGCCAGCGTGTAGGGCAGGCGCGAGTTCGTGAGCAGCAGCGAGAGGAACAGGCCGGCCGCCGCGACGACCGCGCCCACCGTCACCAGGTGCGCGAGCCAGCGGCCGCCCAGCCGCTCCGCCACCACCGGCCAGTGGCCGGTGTCCCACGCCGCCCAGTCGCCGCCGCCGGCGAGCGCGAGGCCCACCGGCAGCACGTAGGCCAGCGTGATCAGCGGCAGCGCCACCCACATCGCGTGGCGGAAGCTCGGACCGGGATCGCGCGTCTCGCCGAGCGTGGTGGTGGGCGTGTCCCAGCCGGAGTAGTTCCACATCATGACCGCCAGCCCCAGGCCCAGGCTCGACAGCAGCCCGCGCTCGCCCGCCACGAACGGCCGCCAGGGCACGGTCTCGACGCGGGTCGCGGCCACCGCGGTGAGCACCACCACCGGCACCAGCGAGACCACGGCCAGCGCGACCGCGGTCCAGCCGGTGATGCGCACGCCGGCCAGGTTCACCGCGGTGAGCAGCCACACGAAGGCGAGCACCAGGGCCCAGCGCTCGATCGAGGACATGCCGGGCCGCCAGAACGCGAGGTAGTCGGCGAAGAGCGCGGGGTAGACCGCCACGTCGACGAACGAGTTCAGCCAGCTCCACCAGCCGACCTGGAAGCCCCAGAAGCGGCCGAACGCGCGCTGCACCCACACCACGTAGCCGCCCTCCTCCGGCAGCGCGGAGGCGAGCTCGGCCATCGCCAGCGAGACCGGCACGCTCCACACCAGGGGCGTCACGATCAGCAGCAGCAGGGCCAGACCGGGACCGAGGGAGCCGACGGCGTCCTCGAGGCCGTAGGGGCCGCCGCTGACGTTGAAGAAGAGGATGGCGACGAGCGGGAGGAGCCCGATCTCCCCGCGTCGGCGCCGGCTCACGCCATCGCGGCTTTGATCAGGGCCGGCAATTCCTGGAGCCACTCGTCGATCGGCACGTGCTTGTCGACGACGATCTCCAGCTTGCCGCTGGGCAGCTTGCGGACCCGGCCGGTGCCGGTGCCGAGCGGGATCACGAGCGACTCGCGGTGCACGCCCATGGCGTCGGTGACCGCGAAGATCTTGTTGATCTCCGCCATGCCCACCGCGTCGAGCGTCAAGGGCTGCTGGGCGGCTCGGCCAAGGCGCGCTCGCCCCCGGGCAGGATGGTCGGCCGGCCGCCCTCGGGCGGCGTGACGACCAGGGGCGGGCGCTCCACGCGCTGGCCGTTGACGTCGCGCTCGTAGTGGCCGGGCACCTGCACCTCGCGCCCGAGCTCGGGCACGTACACCCGGCGCGGCGACACCCACCGCTCGGCCGGCCGGTCGGGCGCCTTCGGCGCCGGGAAGGGCTGGTTCGCGGTGGCGCGCGCCGAGTCGATCGCGTCGGGCCGGCGGCCTCCGGGCAGACCCTGGGCCGCGCCCGGCGCGGCGACCAGCAGCAGCGCTCCGAGCGTCAGCGCGATCCGGATCCCGCTCATGACGAGGCCCAGCGTAGCGCCCCGCCCGGGGCTGCGCAACACGGCGGCGCCGTGCTAGGCTTCGGCCCGTGCGTCCCCGGCCCCTCGCGCAACTCGTCCTCGTCGTCCTCCTCGTCACCGGGGCCGCTCCGCTGCGGGCCCAGAGCCCCCCGCTGCCGATCTTCGACACCCACATCCACTACAGCGCGCCCGACTGGACCCAGTACCCCCCCGACCGCATCCTCGGCATCCTGCAGCAGGCGGGGATCAAGCGCGCGCTGGTCTCGAGCACGCCGGACGACGGCACGCTGACGCTCTACCAGAAGGATCCCCAGCGCGTGGTGCCGATCCTGCGGCCCTACCGCACGCGGGAGGACATCGGCCACTGGTGGCAGGACCCCTCGGTGCTGGCCTACGTGCAGGAGCGGCTGGCCCGGAACAAGGGCGTGCACAAGGGCATCGGCGAGTTCCACCTCTTCGGCGGCCAGACCGGCACCTTCGTGGTCAAGCGCATCACCGAGCTCGCGGTGCAGGAGAACCTCTACCTCCATGCCCACTCGGACGAGCTGGCGATCGTGGAGCTGTTCACGATCGAGCCGCGCCTGCGGGTGATCTGGGCCCACGCCGGGATGAGCTCGGGGCCGCAGGCGGTGGGGGCGCTGCTCGACCGCTATCCGACCCTGTGGGTGGACCTCGCGATCCGCAACGGCGACGTGGCGCCCGGGGGCACGCTCGACCCGGGCTGGCGCGCGGTGTTCCTGCGCCATCCCGACCGCTTCCTGGCCGGGACCGACACGTGGATGACCTCCCGGTGGGAGGCCCTGCCGGGGTCGGTCACCGAGGTGCGCGGCTACCTCGCCCAGCTGCCGCGCGACGTGGCCGAGAAGATCGCCTTCCGCAACGCGGAGCGCCTCTTTCCCTAGACGCCCAGCTCCGCCGCGGTCGCCTCGATCTGGCTCCAGGTCTGCTCCTCGATCGGGATGCCCTGCGCGCGGCGCTCCGCCTCGAGGCGCGCCTCCGGCTCGCCCGGGATCAGGATCTCGCTCGCGCCCTGGGCCAGCGGCGTCTGCTTCACCCAGCCGAAGAGCGCGCCCACCTGCCGGTGGAACTCGCGCAGGGGCAGGAACCGCTCCACGTCCAGGCAGATCATGAGGGTGCCGTTGGCGAACACGCCGGGCGGCGGGCCGGCGGGTCCGGTACCCGAGAGGATGCCGCCCAGGATCTCCACCGCGAGCGACAGGCCGTAGCCCTTGTGCTCGCCGGCGGTGAGGAGCGCGCCGGGCGGGTCGCCGTAGAAGATTTCCGGGTCGGTCGCGGGCCGGCCCTTCGCGTCCACGAACCAGCCGGGCGGCGCGGGCTGCTTGCGGTTGCGCTTCACGCGCAGCTTGCCCTCCGCCACCACGCTGGTCGCGAAGTCGAGCACCATCGCGGGGCCGTCCACGCCGGGCACCGCCACCGCATGCGGATTGGTGCCGAGCCGGCGGGCCGCGCCGCCCCACGGGGCCACGTTGAGACCGTGCACGCAGTTGGCCCACAGCATGCCGACCAGGCCGGCGCGCGCCGCCATCTCCGCGTAGTCGGCGAGCCGCCCCACGTGGCTGGTGCGCGAGGTGGTCGCGGCGCTGAGCCCGCCCGCCTTCGCCTTGGCGATCGCCATCTCCATGGCGCGGCGGCCCACCACCTGCCCGAAGCCGCGGCCGCCGTCGAGGCGCACCACCGCCGGCGTCTCCGCGGTGACCGTGATCGGGGAGCGCGGATCGACCTCCTTGCGCTTCACCGACTCCCAGTACTGCGGGATGCGGATGACCCCGTGGGAGTCGTGGCCGCGCAGGTTGGCGCGCACGAGCAGCGTGGCGATCCACCGCGCGTCGCCCTCCGGCGCGCCCATCGCGGTGAAGATCGAGGTGGCCTTCGCTTCGAGTCGGGCGGGATCGACGGTCGGCATGTCGGCTACAATACCCCAGCGATGGCGGCCACGAAAGACGAGCGCGAGTTCTTCGATCCGCGCGGGCTGCCGTGGCGCCCCGCGCCCGGCTATCCGCGCGGGGTGTGGGAGCAGGTCATCGCCGGCGGCGCCGACGAAGGCGTCGCCACGCGCCTGCTCCGCTTCGAGCCGGGCGCGGGCAACGACGCGGTGGTGACCCACGACTTCTGGGAGGAGATCTACATCGTCTCCGGCACGCTCGAGTCCGGAGGGCGCCCCTATCCGGCCGGCTCGGTGGCGGTGCGCCCGCCCGGCATGCCGCACGGGCCGTTCCATTCGACGGGCGGCTGCGTGACCTTCGAGGTCCGCTACCGGACGCGCTGATGCCGGGCGCGGTGCCGGCCTGGCGCTCCCCGGATCTGCCGATCCGGATCGGCGTCTCCGCGTGCCTCCTGGGCGACGAGGTCCGGTACGACGGCGGCCATCAGAAGGACGCGTATCTCACCACCACGCTCGCGCGCCACGTCACCTGGGTGCCGGTCTGCCCCGAGCTGGAGGTCGGCATGGGCGTGCCGCGCGAGCCGATCCGGCTGGTCGGCGACCCGGACGCGCCACGGCTGCTCGGGGTGACCAGCGGCATCGACCACACGGACCGGATGAGGGCGTTCGCCACGCGGCGCGCGCAGGAGCTCATCCGCCGAGGCCTCTCCGGCTACGTGCTCAAGCGCGGCTCGCCCTCGTGCGGGATGGAGCGGGTGAAGCTCTACCGGGACGAGCACGCCGCCCCCGAGCGCACCGGGGTCGGGCTGTTCGCGGGCGCGCTCATGGAGGCCCAGCCGCTGCTGCCGGTGGAGGAGGAAGGCCGGCTCAACGACCCGCGCCTGCGCGAGAGCTTCATCACCCGCGTGTTCGCCCATCGCCGGCTGACCGCGCTGCGGGAGTCCGACCCGCGGCCCGGGGACGCGGTCGCCTTCCACACCGCGCACAAGTACCTGCTGCTGGCCCACAGCCCGTCCGGCTACGCGCGGCTCGGCCGGCTGGCGGCGGCGGTGAGGGCGGAGCCGCTGCCCGCCTGGCTCGACCGGTACGCGGAGGGCTTCATGCGCGCGCTCATGACTCCCGCGACGCGCCGGAAGCACGTGAACGTGCTGCAGCACATCGCGGGCTTCTTCAAGGGGCGGCTCGGCGCGGCGGACCGACGCGAGCTCGGCGGGCTCATCGAGGACTACGCGCGGGGGCTGGTGCCGCTCATCGTGCCGATCACCCTGATCAACCACCACGTGGCCCGCCTCGACGTCGCCTACGTGCGCGACCAGATCTACCTCCAGCCGCATCCCCGGGAGCTGATGCTGCGCAACCACGTGTGAGCCCCGCGTCCGGGATGCTATTCTGGACGCGTGTCTCAGGCTTCCCCGCGTCGGGGGCGGGGACGCGCCGCGCGCCGGGTCGCCGGCGGAGAGCGCATCCCGTGGTGGCACGTCGGCGCATTCGTCGCCGGTACCGTGCTCGTCGTCCTCTTCACCGCCCACCAGATCGCCACCGAGCGCGAGACCACGCTCTTGCACTGGAAGACCCGCCTCGCCACCATCGCCGGCGACCGCGCGCGCCTCGTGTCGGGCTGGCTGACCGCCCGCCGCGCCGACGCGGAGGTGCTGGCCGCGTTCCCCGCGGTGCGCGCGCTGCTGACCGGTCAGGGGCGCGAGGAGGACGTGCTCGCGCGGCACCTGACGCGCGTGGCCTCCGCCTACGGCTACGTGAGCATCGTGGTCGCCGACGCGGACGGGCGGCCGGTGGCGCGCTCGGCCCCCGAGGCCGGCGCGGGCCGGCCGCTCGAGCCGGGCCCGCAGGCGGCCGCGGTGGCGGCGAGCCGGCAGCCGCGCTTCGATTTCGTGGACGGCCAGCGCCTCCTCCTGATCACCGCGCCGGTCTTCAGCGATGGGCTCCCCGCCGGGGCCGGCGGCGATGCGCGGTCGCTCGTGGGGGTGGTCACGCTCGGCATGAGGCCCGAGCACTCGCTGTTCTCGCTGATCGCGGACGACGCGGAGTCCACCCGCACCGGCGAGACCCTCCTCGTCGACGTGGACGCGGACCCGCCCCTCTATCTCTCGCCGCCGCGCGGGCCCGCGCCGCGGGACTCGCCGGTGGTGCAGCGCTCCCTCGCCAACCTCCGAGACCTCGCGCGGGCCGCGGCCCAGGGCCGCGAGGCGGTGGCCGAGACCGTGGACTATCGCGACGTCCCGGTGGTGACCGCGGTGCGGCGGGTGACGCCCTCCGGCTGGCTGCTCGCCCTCAAGGTCGACCGGAGCGAGGTGCTTGCCGATTTCGAGCGCTCGGGCCGCCTCGCCGGCGCGGCGGCCGCGTTCCTGCTCCTGGCCCTCGCCGGCTTCCTGGTCGCGCTCCACCGCGAGCAGCAGCGGGCGCGGCTGCTGCAGGAGCAGATGCGCGGCGCGCGCGCGATGGCCCACCTGCAGGGCTACGCCGACACCATCGTGGCGAGCGTGCCCGCCGGGCTCCTGCTGCTCTCCTCCGATCTGCACGTGCTCTCCGCGAACCGCGCCTTCCTGGAAGCCTTTCGCCTCACCCAGGAGGACGTGGTGGGTCGCGACCTGCAGCAGCTGGTGCGGGCGGACCGCCTGGTGCGCATCGCGGGCCGCACCCTCGAGACCCGCGGGGCCCAGCCCGCCGCGGTCTACGACCTCTACGTGTACGCGCGGCGGGAGACCAAGCCCGCGCGCGTGGCCATGACCGCCGTCCAGATGGCGGACGACGCGAGCCCCCGCCTGCTGCTCGTCATCGAGGACCTCACCGCGGAGGAGCGGCTGCAGGCGGCGCGGCAGCAGTCGGAGCAGCGCTACCGCGACCTGATCCAGGGCCTCGACGCGATCGTGTGGGAGGCCGACGCGCGCACCTTCGCCTTCTCGTTCGTGAGCCGGCGCGCCGAGACCGTGCTGGGCTTCCCGGTGGAGCGCTGGCTGCGCGAGCCCGACTTCTGGGTCACGCGCATCCACCCCGACGACCGCGAGGCCGCGCTGCGCGGGATGCGCGAGGCCCTCGCGGCGGGACGCGACCACGAGTTCGAGTACCGCGCCGTCGCGGCCGACGGGCGGGAGGTCTGGCTGCGCGACATCGTGCGGGTGGTGAAGGACGGCGACGAGCCGATCCGGACCCTGCGCGGCCTGACCGTGGACCTCACCGAGCTGCGCCGCTCCGAGCGGGCCCTGCGGCAGAGCGAGGAGCAGCTGCGCCAGGCCCAGAAGATGGACGCGGTGGGCAAGCTGGCCGGCGGCATCGCGCACGACTTCAACAACCTGCTCATGATCATCCGCGGCGACAGCGACCTCATGCTGCGCCGGCTGCCGGCCGGCCACCCCCTGCGCCCGAACGCGGAGGGCATCCGCGAGGCGGCCGACCAGGCCGCCACCCTCACCCGCCAGCTCCTCGCGTTCAGCCGCAAGCAGGTGCTGGCCCCGCGCCTCGTCGACCTGAACGCCATCGTGGCGAGCGTGCACGCCATGCTGCAGCGGCTGCTCGGCGAGACCATCAACCTGGTGATGGTGACCGCGCCGGACCTGGGCGGGGTGACCGCGGACCCCGGCCAGCTGGAGCAGATGATCCTGAACCTCTGCGTGAACGCGCGCGACGCGATGCCGGACGGCGGCCGCCTCACCGTGCGCACCGAGAATGTCGACCTGGACGAGGCGGCGGCCGGCCGGTGGAGCGACGGGCGTCCGGGCCCCTACGTGATGCTGGAGGTGAGCGACACCGGGGCGGGCATGGACGAGGAGACGCGCTCGCACCTCTTCGAGCCGTTCTTCACCACCAAGGAGCAGGGCAAGGGCACCGGGCTCGGGCTCTCCACCGTGTACGGCATCGTGAAGCAGAGCGGCGGCCACATCGCGGTGGAGAGCGAGGTGGGGCGCGGCTCCACCTTCCGCATCTACCTGCCCCGGGTGGCCGCGCCGCCCCCGGCCGAGCCGCGCCGGGCGCCCGAGCCGGCGACCGCGCGGGGCTCCGCGCCCGGCGAGAGCCTGGCCCCGGGGCGCGGGGAGACGATCCTGCTCGTGGAGGACGCGCAGCGCGTACGCGCGGTGGTGCGCGAGATCCTCGAGATGACCGGCTACACGGTGCTGGAGGCGCGCCACGGCGCGGAGGCGGTGGAGGTCGCCACCCGTCACGCGGGCCCCATCCACCTGCTGGTGACCGACGTGGTGATGCCGCAGATGAGCGGCCGCGAGCTGGCCCAGCGCCTCGCGACCTTGCGCCCGGACTTGAAAGTGCTGTATATGTCCGGCTACACGGATGACGCCATCGTCAGGCACGGCGTGCTCGCCTCGGGCATCGCGTTTCTCTCCAAGCCGTTCACTCCGGACGCGCTCGCGCTCAAGGTGCGCGAGCTGCTCGACGGCGTCGCGGACGCGCCCGCCGCGTCCGGCGGTCCCCGCGCCCGCTAGCCGCCACCCCGCGCGCGCCCGCGCATGAGCGAGCGGCCGATCCGGGTGCTGGTGGCCAAGGTCGGCCTGGACGGGCACGACCGCGGCGCCAAGATCGTGGCCCGCTGCTTGCGCGACGCGGGCATGGAGGTGGTCTACACCGGGCTCCACCGCACGCCGGAAGAAGTGGTGGCCGCGGCGGTGCAGGAAGACGTGGACGTGCTCGGCATCAGCATTCTCTCCGGCGCCCATCTGACCATCTTCCCGCGCGTGCTCACGCTGATGCGCGAGGCGGGAGCGGTCGACATCCACCTGATCGCGGGCGGCGTGATCCCCGACGAGGACGTGCCGGTGCTGCGCGAGATGGGCGTGGCGGACGTGATCCTCCAGGACACGCCGCCCGAGACCATCGTGGCGCGCATCCGCGATCTGGTGGCCGCACGCCCCGCCGGCTGAGGCGATGCCGGCGCTCCCGTGTACCACATTCAAGCGCGATGAAAGGCGGCCAACGTATGTTCGACGCCGACGCATTGAAGCGGCAGGCCGATGAGAAGAAGGACTGGGAGGCGCACGAGCTCGCCGAGTTCCTGCGGCGACAGCCGGAGTCGCGGCCGGCCTACCGGACCGGCTCCGGCATTCCCCTGCAGCGCCTGTACACCGCCGAGGACATCGCGGGGGCGCCCGAGGACAACATCGGCCTGCCCGGCCGCTATCCCTACACGCGCGGCCCCTACCCCACGATGTACCGCGGGCGCAACTGGACGATGCGGCAGATCGCGGGCTTCGGCACCGGCGAGGACACCAACGGGCGCTTCCGCTACCTGATCGCCCAGGGCCAGACCGGGCTCAGCGTCGACTTCGACATGCCGACGCTCATGGGCTACGACTCCGACGATCCGCGCTCGCTGGGCGAGGTGGGACGGGAGGGGGTGGCGATCGACACCCTCGACGACATGGAGGCGCTGTTCGCGGACATCGACCTCGAGCGCATCTCGGTGTCGATGACCATCAACCCCACCGCGTGGATCCTGCTCGCGATGTACGTGGCGCTGGCCGAGTCGCGCGGGTTCGACCTGAACCGGCTCTCCGGCACCGTGCAGGCCGACATCCTGAAGGAGTACATCGCCCAGAAGGAGTGGATCTTCCCCATCCGCCCCTCGCTGCGGATCATGCGCGACATGATCGTGTGGAGCGCGCGCAACCTCGCCCGCTACAACCCCATCAACATCAGCGGCTACCACATCTCGGAGGCGGGGGCCACGTCGGTGCAGGAGCTGGCCTTCACCATGGCCAACGCCGTCGCCTACGTGGAGGAGGTCACCGCGGCGGGAGTGCCCGTGGACGAGTTCGCCCCGCGGCTGGCCTTCTACTTCGTGGCCCAGGCCGACTTTTTCGAGGAGATCGCAAAGTTCCGGGCGGCCCGGCGGATCTACGCGCGCCTCATGAAGGAGCGCTTCGGGGCGACCCGGCCGGAGTCGATGCGTCTCCGCTTCCACTGCCAGACCGCGGCGGCCACCCTCACCAAGGCGCAGCCGCTCAACAACGTCATCCGCACCGCGCTCCAGGCCCTCTCGGCGGTGCTGGGCGGGGCCCAGTCGCTCCACACCAACGGGATGGACGAGGCGTACGCGATCCCGTCGGAGGAGGCGATGAAGATCGCGCTCCGCACCCAGCAGATCATCGCGCTCGAGACCAACGTGACGAGCGTGGTGGATCCGCTCGGCGGCTCCTACTACGTGGAGGCCCTCACCAACCGGGTGGAGGAAGAGGTGCGCGCGATCCTCGCCAAGGTCGACGCGCTCGGCGGCACCATCCAGGCCATCGAGGAAGGCTTCTTCCAGCGCGAGATCGCCGACTCCGCCTACGACTTCGCGCGCCGCAAGGCGGCGGGCGAGGCGCCCGTCATCGGCGTCAACACGCTCGTGGAGCCGTCGGAGCCGCCGCCGATCCCCATCCACAAGGTGGACCCCGCGGTGGAGGCGCGGCAGGTGGCGCGCCTGCGCGAGACGCGCCGGCGCCGCGACCAGGCCCGGGTGGACCGTCTGCTCGACCGCCTGGAGCGCGAGGCCCGCGAGCCCGCCACCAACCTGATGCCGGTCACCATCGAGCTGGTGCGCGCCCGCGCCTCGCTCGGGGAGATCACCGCGCGCCTGCGCCGGGTGTGGGGCTCCTACGTCGAGCGGCCCGTGTTCTGATGGCGGCCCGCCCCTTCCGCATCGACGTCCCGGAGGCGACGCTCGCCGACCTGCGCGAGCGGCTGGCCCGCGTGCGCTGGCCGGACCAGGCGCCCGGGGAGGAGTGGGCCTACGGCACCAGCCTCGCCTACATGCGGGAGCTGGTCGCCTACTGGCAGGACCGCTACGACTGGCGCGCGCACGAGGCCCGGCTCAACGCGTTCCGCCAGTTCACCGCGAAGGTGGCCGGCATCGATCTCCACTTCATCCACGAGGAGGGCCGCGGCCCGCGGCCGCTGCCGCTCCTGATCTCCCACGGGTGGCCGGGCTCGGTGTGGGAGTTCTACAAGATCATCCCCATGCTCACCGATCCCGCGCGCTTCGGGGGCGACCCCGCGGATGCGTTCACGGTGATCGCGCCCTCGCTGCCCGGCTACGGCTTCTCCTACACCCCGGGCCAGCCGCGCTTCGGGGTCGTCGAGATGGCCGACGCGCTGGCCTCGCTGATGACCGACGTGCTGGGCTACCGGCGCTGGGGCGCGCAGGGCGGCGACTGGGGCGGCTTCATCACGACCCGGCTGGGGCTCGCGTACCCGGAGCGGCTCGTCGGCATCCACGTCAACCTGCTCTCGCTCCGCCGCGACATCAAGCCGCCGCCCGATCCCACTCCCGAGGAGAAGCAGTACCTCGTCGACCTCGCGCGCTTCCAGCGGGAGGAGACGGGCTATCAGTGGATCCAGGGCACGCGGCCGCAGACCCTCGCCTTCGGGCTCAGCGACTCCCCGGCGGGGCTGGCCGCGTGGATCGTGGAGAAGTTCCGGCGCTGGAGCGACTGCGACGGGCAGGTCGAGCGGCGCTTCACCAAGGACGAGCTGCTCACCAACGTGATGATCTACTGGGTGACCGGCGCCATCAACGCCTCCTTCTGGCCCTACTACGCGCGCTTCCATTCCCCGTGGCCGGTGCCGGACGGCCGACGCATCGAGGTGCCCACGGCCTACGCCGCGTTCCCCAAGGAGATCGTGCGCCCGCCGCGCGCGTGGGCGGAGCGCATGTACGACATCCGCCGCTGGACGGTGATGCCGGCGGGCGGCCACTTCGCGGCGATGGAGGAGCCGGCGGCGCTGGCGGAGGACCTCCGTGCCTTCTTCCGGGAGTACCGCTGAGGCCGACGCGCGCGGCAGGGCCGATCTCGCTCGGGCTGGCGATCCTGGTCGCGCTCGGCCTGGGCCTCGCGGGCTGGGCGGTGCCGATCGAGCCCGGCCGGCTCGTGGTGCGCGAGGTGCCGCTCGTCATCCCGCGCTGGCCGGCCGGGATGAAGCCGCTCCGCGTCGCCGCGATCGCCGACGTGCACACCGGGGCGCCCCACATCACCCTGGACCGGCTGCGCGAGGTGGTGGCCCGCACGAACGCGGCGCGGCCCGACCTGGTGGTGCTGCTCGGCGACTACGTGGTCCACGGCGTGGTGGGCGGCCGGTTGGTGCCGCCGGAGCCGACCGCGGCGGTGCTGCGTGATCTCCGCGCGCCGCTGGGGGTCCTCGCGGTGCTGGGCAACCATGACTGGTGGTACGACGGCGCGCGGGTGGGCCGCGCCCTCACCGACGCGGGCATCCCGGTGCTGGACGACGAGGCGGTCGCCCTGCGCACCCCCGGCGGCCTCCTCTGGGTCGCGGGGGTGGGCGACCCCTGGACCCGGCCGGCCAGCATCGGGCGCGCGCTGGCGGCGGTGCCGGCGGGCGCGCCCGTCATCGTGCTCACGCACACGATCGTGGAGGTGCGCTGATGGCGCTGGGGCGCGCCGCGCGCAAGCGGCTCCTCGCGAGCCTCCTGCCCGCCCTGGGGGTCGCGCTGGTGCTGGCCGCCGCCTCGCTCTGGGGCCTCCTCGCGGGCGCCCGCGCCCGCACCGGCGATCTGCTGTTCGCGGCGCGGCCCGTCCAGGCCGCGCGCTCCACCGTCATCGTCGGCATCGACCAGAAGAGCTACCAGGCGCTGCTGCCGCAGCACGGCCCGCTCTCCGCGTGGCCGCGCACGCTCTACGCGCAGGCGCTCGACGCCCTGCGCGCCGCCGGCCCCCGGGTGATCGCCTTCGCGATCTTCTTCGACGCGTCGCGGTCCGAGGACGGCGCGCTGGCGGACGCGATGCGGCGCGCCGACAACGTCATCGTGCCGGTGGTGGCCCAGGGCCCCCGCGGCTTCGATCCGCGACCGGGCGTGGCCCAGGAGTTCGACACCTTCGTGCGGCCCGCGGAGTCGGTGCGGCGAGGCGCGCGCGACGAGGGCCTCGCCAACATCACGACCAGCCAGGACAGCGTGGTGCGGAGCCTCCCGCTCCTGCTGCGGGCGCGCGGCGAGGAGGTGCCGAGCCTGCCGCTCACCATCGTGGCCCACTTCACGCGCCGCCCCGCGGTGCTGGACGGACCGTCGAGCCCCGGGCTCGTCCACGCGGCGGGGCGCGCGATCCCGGTCGCCGAGCACGACACCATGCTGGTCAACTTCCTGGGGCCGCCGTCGGAGCCGGGCGCGGCCGCCGCGCCGTTCCGCATCATCTCGTTCGTGGACGTGCTGGAGGGCCGTTTCGACCCCGCCCTGGTGCGTGACCGCATCGTGCTGCTGGGCCCCACCATCCGCGGCGTCGACGAGCACGCCACGCCGACCACCGGCGACACCCGCATGTGGGGCATCGAGATCCTGGGCAACGCGGTGGAGACCGTGCTCTACCAGCGGTTCCTGGTCCCGGCGGCCCCGTCGCTGACGATCGCGCTCATCGTCCTCATGGCGCTGGTGGCCGCGCTGGTGGTGGCCGCCTGGCGCCCGCTGCCCGCCGGCCTCACGGTGCTGGTCGGCCTGCTGCTCTACGGCACCGTGGCCGCGGTCCTGCTCGAGCGCGGACTGGTGCTGGACCTGGTCTACCCGCCCGCCGCGCTGCTCGTGAGCTTCGCGGCCGCGCTCGCCTCGCGCCTGGTGGTCGAGCAGGCCGAGCAGCGGATCATCCGCGAGGCGATGGGGCGATACCTGTCGCCGGCGGTGAGCCAGTGGGTCCTCGCCGATCCGGACCGCCTGCGCCTGGGCGGCGAGACGCGCGAGATGACCGTGCTGTTCAGCGACCTGCGCAGCTTCACCACCCTCGCCCACGCCCTGCCCCCGCCCACCCTGGTGGCCCTGCTCAACCGCTACCGCGCCGAGATGGCGGACGTGGTGTTCCGCCACGACGGGGTGCTGGCCCAGTACGCGGGCGACGCGATCGAGGCGTTCTGGAACGCGCCCATGGACCAGCCGGACCACGCCCGCCGCGCCTGCGAGACCGCGCTCGACATGGTGGCCGCCCTCGCGGTGCTGCAGCCGATCTTCGCGGCGCGGGGCTGGCCCCACCTGGACCTCGGGGTGGGGATCAACACCGGGCAGATGGTCGTCGGCAACATGGGCTCGAAGGACCGGCTGATCTACACCGCGGTGGGGGATCCGGTGAACGTGGCCGCGCGGCTCGAGGGCCTCTCGAAGGAGTACGGGGTGCGCGTCGTGGTCGGCGAGGCCACGGTGGCGGCGGCGCCGGAGGCCTTCGTGTATCGCCTGCTGGACCGGGTCGCGGTGAAGGGCCGCGCCCAGCCCTTGCGCTGCTACGAGGTGGTGGCGCGCGCCGGCGCGCTGGACACGGTGACGCGCGGGCGGCTCCAGCGCTATCACGAGGCGCTCGAGCTCTACCGCGGGCGCCACTGGGAGGAGGCGCTGCGCCTCCTCGAGGCCCTGCACCGGGAGTGGCCCGCCGACGGCCCCGTCGCGCTCTACTGCCGCCGGACGCGCGCGCTGCTGGCCGAGCCGCCGGCCGCGGACTGGGACGGCGTGTTCGTGGCCGAGACCAAGTAACGCCTACCGGCGCGCCGCCTGCACCTCGAGCGGGGAGAGCGGGACGGCGGGCGTGGGGGCGGGCTCCAGGCGCAGGTCCGTCACCCCGGCCGCCCCCGCGCGGGCCGTGCGCGGATCGCGGGCCACGCCCGGGGGCGGCGCGTCCATCGTCTGGATCACCTCGAACCGGGCGACCTGCCCGTGCTGCGCGGTCCCCGTCCGCTGGTAGCGGTAGGTTTCCGTGCCCTGGTGACGGCCCACGATCGTGACCGTGAACGGCCCGTCCCCCACCGCGGCGAGCCTCACCACGAACGGCCCCGACACGCCGGCCGGCACCTCGACGAGGCGCGTCCCGGCGGGAAGGCGGCCCGTTTCCCGGGTCAGCGAGCCGAACACCTGGTTCACCTCGATGCCGGGCGGCACGAAGCCGGCGCGCCGGGTGCGGTCGGACATCGTCACCAGCGGCAGCACCGGCCCGGTGGTGGAGATCTCGAGCGTGCTGCGGTTGACCGCGAAGCTCTCGGTCCTGGGCGCGGCGTTGGGGGCGATCGTCACCTTCTGCCCGGGCGCGAGCCGTACCGCCACGCCGGTCGGCCCGCTCACCTCGAGGTTGCCGGCCCGCGTCCAGCAGACAAAGGTGCCCGCCCTGTCCTGCTGCGCTCCGATGAGCCCGTCGTGCGCGGTGGCGCTGTAGGCGTTCGACTCGAGCGTCACGGTGGCGCGGCCTCCGAGCCAGCCCGCCACGCGCGCCCAGACCGTGCCGACCAGGATCAGCACGCGCAGGCGCGAGGCCTCGCGTCCGTCCATCTCCGCCTGGCGGACCGTGACTTCCGACGCCGGCTCCACCGTGACCGTGCTGCCGTCGAGGAACGTGATCAGCGCCCGCCCCTCGGGGCCCGTCATCACGCGATCGCCCACCGCCAGGTCCGCGCCGCTGGCCACCGCGGCCGGCTGCCCCTGGGCGCCCGCCCGCTCCACCGGCGCGCTCAGCACGGTGAGGGTCGCCGCGGGGGCGCGCTCCTCGGCGCCCGCCGCCGACGCGCCCACGAGCACGGGGAGGGCCATCAGCGCCGCCGCGATCACCAGACTCCGTCGCACGGCGATCATGATACGCCCCGATCGTGGCGCTCGAAGCGCGCGCTCGACGTGAAAATTGTTCCGGGTCTCCACGACCGGCGGCGACGGCCCGGGCAGGGACGGGGCGGCCGAAAGCCCTGAAATCGTGGCAAAGATCGGCGGGCACCCCGGTTGCGTTCTCGTCGTCAGGAGGAGGAACGCCATGGGCATTCTGGGATGGATCGTCTTCGGCTTGATCGTCGGCGTCGTCGCCAAGTTCCTGATGCCGGGACGTGACCCGGGCGGCTTCATCGTCACGATCATCCTCGGGATCGTGGGCGCGCTGCTGGGGGGCTTCATCGGGCGGGCGGTCGGCTGGTACGGTCCGAACGACCCCGTCGGGTTCGTGCTGGCCGTCGTGGGCGCGATCGTGCTGCTGATCATCTACCGCTTCACGCTGGGACGGGCGGGACACGCCTAGCCCGGCACGGCGACCGGGTCGGACGCCGACACGGCGGTCCGGCCCGGTCGGCGGGGCGGTGTATGATCTCCCCCCATGAAGCTCGGATTCTCCCTGCCCACCGCGGGCGCCTGGGCCACGCCCGAGAACCAGATTCGCGTCGCGCGTGAGGCAGAGGCGCTCGGCTACCATTCGGTGTGGGTGTTCCAGCGCCTGCTCTACGCGCTCGAGCCGAGGAACGAGTACCCGCCGGTGCCCGGCAAGACCTGGCCCAGGCCCTTCGAGCGCGTGTTCGATCCGATCGTGACGCTGGCCTACGTGGCCGCGGCCACCTCGCGGATCCGCCTCGGCACCAGCGTGCTGATCATGCCCTTCTACACCCCGGTGGTGCTCGGCAAGCAGCTGGCGACCCTCGACGTGCTGTCGGGCGGACGTCTGCACGTGGGGCTGGGCCTCGGCTGGTCGGAGGACGAGTACGAGGCGGTGGGTGTGCCCTACCGCGCGCGCGGGCGCCGCGGCGACGAGTTCCTGCGCTGCCTCGACATGGTGTGGACGCGGGACGAGATCGAGTTCCACGGCGAGTTCTATCAGGTGCCGCGCTGCCGCGTGGAGCCCAAGCCGCTGCAGAAGCCGCGACCGCCGATCACCATCGGCGGCTACGGCAGCACGGTGGTGCGGCGCGCGGTCGAGCTGGGTGACGGCTTCAACGGCGGCAACGTGCCGATGGCCAGCGTGGCCCCGCTGGTGCGCGAGGTGCGGGAGGCGGCGGCCGCGCGCGGCAAGGACCCCGCGCGGCTGCACATCGTCTGCCGCGGCTCCTACCGCGTGCACGACACCCCCCAGGGCAAGGACCGCCGGCCGCTCTGGGGCACGCTGGATGAGATCCGCGAGGACATCGGCCGCTACGCGGAGGCGGGCCTCACCGAGCTGTTCCTCGAGGGCAACTTCACGCCCGGGGAGCCCTCGCTCGAGCAGACCCTCGAGGTGATGAGACGGCTGGCGCCGGGCCGCTGAGGTCCCCTCCCCGCGCCCGCAGTGACCTCATCTGTCAGCCACGTGTCACGAAGTGCCCAGGAAAGGGCCCACCGGCCGGGCGGTTTCTGACCAAAGTGCAGTAATTTCACCCGATTGCCGCCGCCCGTCCGGTGACCGGAATAGCGCCTTCTGCGGCACTACTCTTGCTCTGAACCCGGTTCGTCATGGACGACGCCCTGCCGAGCATCCTGTGTGTGGATGACGACGTCGACATCCTCGAGCTGCTGAAGGAGTACTTCACCGAGCAGGGCTTCGTCGTCCTCACTGCCACCAACGGGGTCGAGGCCTTCCTGCAGGTCAAGCGCTGGCAGCCCAAGGCGGTCATCCTCGACCTGTTCATGCCCCGGCTGGGCGGCATCGGGGCGCTGGGCCGGATCAAGGCGCTGAACCCGGAGGTCGTGGTCATCCTGGTGAGCGGCATGGGCAACGCGCTCGAGCTGGTGACCGAGGCGGGCCTCAGCGTGGCGGGCGCGTTCACCAAGCCCCTCGACCTCCTGCAGATCTCCGAGACGCTGGCCCGCGCCGGCGTGGTGGCCCCCGCGGCCCTCACGCGGGGCACGTCGTCGCCGGCGCCCCGGCCGGTGCGGGCGCGGATCCTGGTGGTGGACGACGAGCTCGAGTTCCGGAAGGTGCTGGCCGAGTACCTCGAGGACCGCGGCTTCGACGTCATGGAGGCGCAGGCGGGCGAGGAAGCCCTGGACCGGATCCCCGACTTCCATCCCCACATCGTGCTGATGGACGTGATGATGGCCGGGATGGGCGGCATCGAGGCCCTGCGCCGCATCAAGGAGACCGCGCCCGACACCTGCGTGATCATGGTCACCGCGGTGGAGGACATCGACTCCGCCCGCGGCGCCCTCGCCCTGGGCGCCTCGGACTACGTCACGAAGCCGTTCAGCTTCCAGTATCTCGACTCGGTCCTCGAGGTCCACATGCTGATGGACCACATCGACCCGAGGTCCGCCTAGCCCAGCAGCGCGTCGGCCGCCTCCTCGCCGGAGCGCACGCAGTCCGCGATCCCCACCCCTCGATAGGCCCCGCCCGCCAGCCGCAGCCCCGGTAGACGCGCGAGGCATCCCTCGATGGCGTCCACGCGCCGCGCGTGGCCCACCAGATACTGGGGCATCGCCCGCGGGTAGCGGTTCACGCGGGAGAAGAGCGGCTCGCCCCTGATGCCGAGCAGCGGCCCGATCTGCTCGCGCGCGATCCGCACGAGGGCGGCGTCGTCCTCGCTCAGCACCGCCTCGTTCAGCGCGCCGCCCACGAACACCCGCAGCAGCGCGTGGCCCTCGGGCGCGCGCCCCGGGTACTTCACGCTGGAGAACGTGCACGCGATGATGGGCCGCCGCTCGACGTGCGGCACCACGAAGCCGAAACCGTCGAGCGGATGCGCCACGTCGGCCCGGCGATAGGCCAGGGTCACCGTCCCCGAGGAGGCGTAGGGGATGCCCTCGAGCAGGTGCGCGAGGCCCGGGTCGACGTACCGCAGGAGCCGCGCGACCTGGTGCGCTTCCGGGGCCAGCACCACCGCGTCGGCGTCGAGGCCCGTCCCGCCGCCGGTCGCGACGCGCCACCGCCCGTCCTGGCGCTCGATCCCGGTGACCGGCTCCTTCAGGCGCACCGCGCCCTCCGGCAGCCGTTCGGCCAGCGCGTGCACGAGCTGCTCCATGCCCTCCGCGAGGGTCACGAAGAGCGACCAGCGGGCGCCGCTGGTTCCCCGATCCGGCGCGGGCGCGCGGCGGGCGGCGCGCCAGAGGGCCAGGATGACGCTGCGCTCGCGCCGCTCCATCTCGAGGAAGCGCGGCATGGTCGCGGCGAGCGACAGCTCGTCGGGGTCCGCGGTGTAGATGCCCGCGATCAGCGGCTGCGCCACCCGCTCCAGCGCCTCGCGCCCGAGGCGGCGCCGCACGAACGCGCCCAGGCTCTCGTCGGGATCGTGCCCGCGCGGGAGGAGCAGGTCGGCGGCCATGCGCAGCTTGCCCGGCCACGAGAAGAGCCGCGAGGAGAGCAGCGGGCCGAGCCGGCTCGGGGCCAGCAGCTGGAAGCCCTCGGGCAGCGGATGGAGCCGCCCGCGCCAGGCCACGAAGGTGCGCCGGAAGCGATCGTCCGTCCGGACGAGCTGATCCTCGAGGCCGAGCCGGCGGCACCGCGCGAGCGCCCACGGCTTCTCGGAGAGGAAGGAGTCGGGTCCGCACTCGATCAGGAAGCCGTCGCGCCGCTCGGTCCGGATGGTGCCGCCCACGCGATCCGCCGCCTCGAGCAGCGTGAGCTGGAGCGGACGGCCGCGCTCGCGCGCCCGCTCCACCGCGCGGTGGGCCGCGGCCAGGCCCGAGATGCCGGCGCCGACGACCACCAGCCTCATGCGGCCTCGGCCCGCCGGACCAGATCGGCCAGCATCGCGATGAACTCGGGATGGTCGCTGGCCGCGAGCGCGCGGTGGAAGCCGACGCCGGCCGCCTCCGCCACCTGGCGGGCCTCCACGTCCAGGTCGTACAGCACCTCCACGTGGTCGCACACGAAGCCCACCGGCACCACCACCAGGTCGCGCACCCCGCTCGCGGCGGCCGCGCGCACCACGTCGCACACGTCCGGCTCGAGCCACCGCTCGCGCGGCGAGCCGCTCCGGCTCTGGTAGGCGAGCGTCCACTCCGTGCGGCCCAGCCGGCCCGCGATGGCCCGCGCCGCCGCCGCGAGCTCGGCCGCGTAGGACGAGCCCTCCGCCATCGCGACCGGCACGCTGTGGGCGGTGAACACGAGCCGCGCCCCCGCGCGGCGGGCGGGATCGATCGCCCGCAGCGCGGCGCCGGCGCGATCGGCCATCGCGGCCAGGAAGCGCGGGTGATCGCTCCAGGGCGGGGCGAAGACCACCTCCGGCGCGCCCGGACCGACCTTCGCGCGGGCGGCCGCCACGTCGTCGATGTAGCGCGACCACGAGGCCTCGGTCGCGAGCGACGAGAGGATGATGCCGAGCGCGCGCCGGAGCCCCCGGTCCGCCATCTCGGCGAGGGTTTCGTGCAGGTACGGGTGCCAGTTCCGCATGCCGACCCACACCGCCGGCCGGTCGCCGAGCGCGGCGGCGAGCGCCGCGGCCTGCCGGCGCGTCAGCGCGTTGAGCGGCGAGTGGCCGCCGATCGTCGCGTAGTGCCGGGCGACCTCCTCCAGACGCTCGGGCGGGATGGGGCGCCCCGCGGCGACGTTCTGGAGGAACGGGCGAACGTCGTCGGGGCGCTCCGGTCCGCCGAAGGCGATCAGGAGCACCGAGTCGAGCCGGCTCATCGCGCGGACAGCTCGTGGACCGCGTCCACCAGCGCGCGCACGTGGTCGACCGGCGTCTCCTTGTGGATGCCGTGGCCCAGGTTGAACACGTGACCCGGCCGTCCCGCCGCGCTCTCCAGGATCTCCCGCGCGGCCTGCCGGATGGCGGGAGGGTCCGCGAGCAGGGCGGCGGGATCGAGATTGCCCTGCACCGCCACGTCGTGGCCGAGACGCGCCCACGTGGGGCCGAGCTCGACCCGCCAGTCGAGGCCGATCACGTCGCCGCCCGCCTCCTTCATCAGCCCCAGGAGCCCGCCGGTGTTGACGCCGAAGTGAATGACGGGAGCGCCCGGCCGCAGCGCGCGGATGACCTGCCGGGTGTGCGGCAGCACGTGCGCGCGATAGTCGGCGGGCGACAGCGTGCCCACCCAGGAGTCGAAGAGCTGCACCGCCTGCGCGCCCGCCGCGATCTGTCCGTTGAGGTGGTCGGCGGTGATCCGGGCGAGCCGGCCCATCATCGCGGCCCACGCCTCCGGCTCGCGATGCATGAACGTCTTGGTGAGCAGGAACTCGCGCGAGGGCCCCCCCTCGATCAGGTACGAGGCCAGCGTGAACGGCGCGCCCGCGAAGCCGATCAGGGGCACGCGGTCCGCGAGGGCCTTGCGCACCCGCGCCACCGTCTCGTACACGAAGCCGAGCGCGTCGTCGACGTCGACGGGGGGCAGCGCGCGCGCCGCCGCCGCCGTGCGCACCGGGCGGGCGACGCGCGGGCCGTCGCCGCGCGTGAACTCGAGCCCCACCCCGAGCGGCTCCAGCACCAGCAGGATGTCGGCGAAGAGGATCGCCGCATCCACCCCGAGTCGCTCCACCGGCTGGAGCGTGACCTCCGCGGCGGCCTCCGGGCTCTTGCAGAGCTCGAGGAAGCCCAGGCGCGCGCGCACCGCGCGGTACTCCGGCAGGTAGCGGCCGGCCTGGCGCATCAGCCAGATCGGCGTGAACGGGACCGGACGGCGCAGACACGCCTCGAGGAAGGGCGAGGGGGAGGCGCCAGGCGCCATGCTGCCCCGAGCCTACAGGCGGCCTCTGGCGCAGTCAAGGAAGCGGGGCTATCATCGCGCGCCAGGAGGCTTCCCCATGGCATTCCTCTCCGGCAAGCAGGCGTTCCTCCAGATCCTGAGGCAGGAAGGCGTGGACACCATGTTCGGCAATCCCGGCACCACCGAGCTGCCGCTCATGGACGGCCTGGTCCGCGAGCCGAGCATCCGCTACATCCTGGCCCTGCAGGAGGCGGTCGCGGTCAGCATGGCCGACGGCTACGCGCAGGCCAGCGGCAAGCTCGGGGTGGTGAACGTCCACACCTCGCCGGGACTCGGCAACGCGATGGGGATGCTGTACGACGCCTACGAGGCGGGCACGCCGCTGCTCATCACCGCGGGCCAGCACGATCAGGCCATGAACCTCACCGAGCCCATCCTCTGGTCCGAGCTGCCGCCGGTGGCGCGGCCGTACGTGAAGTGGTCGCACGAGATCACGCGCATCGAGGACCTGCCCCGCGCGGTGCGGCGCGCGGCCAAGACCGCGCTCGCCCATCCGACCGGCCCGGTGTTCCTCTCCCTGCCCGTCGACGTGCTGAACGCGGAGCGCGAGCTCGATCTGCTGCAGCCGACCCGCGTGGCCGCGCGCATCCGCGGGGATCGCGCCGCGATCGAGGCGGCCGCCGATCTCCTCGTGAAGGCGGAGCGGCCGGTACTGATCTCGGGCGACGCGGTCGCTCACGGCGACGCGCTCGACGAGATGGTGGCGCTCGCGGAGGTGCTGGGGGCGCCGGTCTACACCGAGTGCGTGCCCTCGACGTGCTCGTTCCCGTTCACGCATCCGCTCTACCACGGCCCCTTCCCGCGCCTGGGCCCGCCGATCCGTCAGCTCCTGATGCAGCACGACCTGCTGTTCTCGGTGGGCGGCGACCTGTTCACGCTGTCCCTGCCCTCCGACGTGGAGCCGATGCCCGAGGGCCTGCCCCTGATCCACCTCGATCTCGATCCGTGGGAGATCGGCAAGAACTATCCGGCCCAGGTGGCGATCCAGGGCGACCCGAAGGCCACCCTGCCCGAGCTGGTGGAGGCGATCCGGCGCCGGCTCTCCCCCACCCGGGCCAAGGAGGTGGCCGCGCGGGCCGAGCGCCTGCGCGCGGCCCAGGACCGCCGCCGCGAGGCCCTCCGGCAGGAGGCGGCCGCGCAGGCGGGCCGCTTCCCGATCAGCCCGCTCGCCCTCGTGGGCGCGGTGGCGGGCGCGCTGCCCGACGAGGCGATCGTCGTCGACGAGTCGATCTCGTCCGGCCTCGGCGTCCGCGAGCTGCTGCGGGCCCGCGACCACCGGGGCTTCTACGGCCTGCGCGGCGGCGGCATCGGCTGGGGGCTGCCGGCCTCGCTCGGGGTGAAGCTGGCCCGGCCCGACCGCCCGGTAGTGGCGCTGGTGGGCGACGGCAGCGCGATGTACACGATCCAGTCGCTCTGGTCGGCGGCGCACGACTCGATCGCGGTGGTGTTCGTGATCTTCAACAACCAGTCCTACCGCATCCTCAAGCAGCGCACGCAGGCGCTGAAGGGCTTCTCGGCCGAGGACAACACCTTCGTGGCCATGGACCTGGTGAAGCCCGGCCTCGACTACGTGGGCCTCGCGCGCGCCCAGGGCGTGCCGGGCGAGCGTGTGGAGAAGACCGCCGACGTGGCCCCCGCCCTCAAGCGCGGTCTGGCCTCCGGCGGACCCTACCTCCTCGACGTGAGGATCGACGGCAGCCTCGGCGGCTGAGCTCGCGTCGGGCCCCTCGCCGAGGGCGCCAACGAAGCCGATGGCCGCTTGTCGCCGGCCGGCGCGGCCCTTGCGAACCCGGGACCCACGGTATACCGTCGACGGCGACAGGTCCGCCCGCGTCTGCCGTCCGCGGAGCACACAGGAGGTCGATCGATGACCGAGAGCAGTCAGCTCATCCGGGGTCTCGAGGGCGTGGTGGCGGCGGAGACGCGCCTCTGCGACCTCGACGGCAAGCAGGGCCGGCTGGCCTACGGCGGCTACGACATCGACGAGCTGGCGCGGAAGGCCACCTTCGAGGAGGTGTGCTATCTGCTCTGGCACGGCGAGCTGCCCACCCGGGCGCAGCTTGATCGCTTCCAGATCGAGCTGGCCGCGGCGCGCGGGATCCCCGACGCGCTGGTGCAGGCCTACGCGCTGATGCCGCGCGACACCGATCCCATGCGGGTGCTGCAGGCGTCGGTGGCGATGCTCGGCATGCACGATCCCGACGCCACCGACAATTCCCGCGCGGCCAACCTCCGGAAGGCGGTGCGGCTCACCAGCCAGTTCGCCACCGCGATCTGCGCCCATCATCGGGTGCGCCGCGGAGAGGCGCCGGTGGCGCCGGACCCCGGGCTCTCGCTCGCCGCGAACTTCCTCTACATGCTGACCGGCAGCCGGCCCACCGCGGTCACCACCCGCGCCTTCGACGCCTGCCTCACCCTCTACGCGGAGCACGAGCTGAACGCCTCCACCTTCACCACCCGCGTGATCGCGGCGACGCTGTCCGACATGCACTCGGCGGTGGCGGGCGGAGTCGGCGCCCTCAAGGGCACGCTCCACGGCGGCGCGGGCGAGGCGGTGATGCGGACGCTGCTGGAGGTGGGGCGGCTCGACAACGTGGACGCCTTCGTCGACCGGGCCTTCGCCGAGAAGCGCCGGCTGATGGGCTTCGGCCACCGCGTCTACACCGCCGGGGATCCGCGCGCCGCCATCCTCAAGGGCATGGCCGAGGAGGCGTGCCGGCAGTCCGGGCAGGCCCTCTGGTACGACCTGGCGGTGGCGCTGCACGCCAGGGTCCAGGCCACCAAGCGCCTGATCCCGAACGTGGACTTCTACTCGGCGCCGCTGTTCTACTCGATCGGCATCCCGGTGGATCTCTTCACCCCGGTGATCGCCACCGCCCGCATCGCGGGCTGGACCGCCAACCTGCTGGAGCAGTACGACGACAACCGGCTGATCCGGCCCCGCGCCGACTACAAGGGCTACTCGCGCCGTCCCTTCGTGCCGGTCGATTCGCGGTAGGCCGCATGGGCCGGAGCCTCACCCGCAAGCTCATCGAGGCGCACCTGGTCGCCGGCAAGGCGGTGGCCGGCGACGAGATCGGCCTGCGGGTGGACCAGGCGCTGCTCACCGACACCAACGGCACCATGGCGTTCCTGCAGTTCGAGGCCATGGGCTTCCCGCGGGTGCGCCCGGGCCGCGTGGTGGCCTACATCGACCACAACGTCTACCAGGTGGACTCGCGGAACTCCGACGACCACCGGTACCTGCAGACCGCGGCCCGCCGCTACGGGGCGTGGTTCTCCAAGCCCGGCAACGGCATCTGCCACCAGGTGCACTTCGAGTCGTTCAGCGTGCCCGGCGAATTCGTGCTGGGCACCGACAGCCACACCCCGCTCTGCGGCTCCACCGGCATGCTCGCCATCGGGGCGGGCGGGCTCGACGTGGCGGTGGCCATGGGCGGCGGGCCCTACTACCTCACCATGCCCCGCATCACGTCGGTGTGGCTCACCGGCCGGCTCCGGCCGTGGGTCTCGGCCAAGGACGTGATCATGGAGCTGCTGCGCCGGCTCTCGGTGCGCGGGGGCAGCGGGCGCATTTTTGAATATGGCGGACCCGGCGCGGAGAGTCTGTCGCTGCCCCAGCGGGCGACCATCTGCAACATGGGCGCCGAGCTCACGCTCACCACCAGCGTGTTCCCCTCCGACGAGGCGACCCGCGAGTACTTCCGGCTCCTCGGGCGCGAGGCGGAGTGGCGCCCGCTCGGTCCGGATCCCGACGCCGAGTACGACGACCGGATCGAGCTCGACCTGGACACGCTCGAGCCGCTGGTGGCTCTGCCCGGCTCCCCGGATCGCGTGGTGCCGGTGACCGAGGTCGCGGGCGAGCCGGTCGAGCAGATCATGGTCGGCTCCTGCACCAACTCCTCCTGGGAGGACATGCAGGCGGTGACCCGCGTGCTCGAGGGCCGGCGCGTGGCGGCCGACTGCACCTTCGTGGTGTTCCCGGGGAGCCACCGCATCCTGGAGGTGATGGCGCGCGAGGGCCTGCTGGCGCCGCTGCTGGCCGCCGGCGCCAGCATCTCCGAGCCGACCTGCGGGGCGTGCGCGGGCATCGGGCACGTGCCCGCCTCCGGCGGGCGGAGCCTGCGCGCGTTCAACCGCAACTTCCCCGGACGGAGCGGCACCGCGGACGATCAGGTCTACCTCTGCTCGGCGCTGACCGCGGCCGCCTCGGCCCTGACCGGTCGCATCACCGACCCGCGCACCGTCGGCACGGCGCCGGAGCGGACGTGGCCGGCCTCCCTGCTGGCCTCGGCGGCCGGGCTGGTCCCGCCGGCGTCCGCGGCCGAGGCCGCCTCCACGGAGGTCGTGAAGGGGCCGAACATCAAGCCGGTGCCCCGCGGCATGCCGGTGCAGGAGCGGCTGACCGCGCCGGTGCTGATCAAGCTGGGGGACAAGGTCTCGACGGACGCGATCTCGCCCTCCGGCACCGCCGCGCTCATGTTCCGCTCGAACGTGCCGGCCATCGCCGAGTTCTGCTTCCGCAACGTGGATCCCGACTTCGTGGCCCGGGCCCGCGCGGCCGGCCGCGGGGTGATCGTGGGCGGCGAGATCTACGGCCAGGGCTCCTCGCGCGAGGCCGCGGTGCTGTCCCCTCTGCACCTGGGGGTGCGGGCGGTGCTGGCCAAGAGCTTCGCCCGCATCCACCGCGCCAACCTCATCAACTGGGGCATCGTGCCGCTCGAGTTCGAGAACGCCCGTGACTACGACGGCATCGAGCGCGACGACGTGCTCGACTTCGAGGACCTGCGCGGCAGCCTCGCCGCGGGCGGCCCGGTGTGGGCCACCGATCGGCGGACCGGGGTGCGCTTCCGCCTGCGTGCGATCCTGAGCCCGCGCGAGCGCGACATGCTGCTGGCCGGCGGCCTGCTCGCCCAGACCGCCGCCGAAAGGTAGGACCATGGCCCAGTCCCGCGTCCGAGCCGTGTACATGCGCGGCGGCACCAGCCGCTGCCTGGCCTTCCACGATCGCGACCTGCCGCCGGCGGGGCCCGCGCGCGACCGCATCCTGCTGGCCGCCCTCGGCAGCCCCGATCCCTACGGGCGCCAGCTCGACGGGCTGGGCGGCGGCATCTCGTCGCTGTCCAAGGCGTTCGTGATCGGCCCGCCGACCCACCCCGACGCGCAGGTGGACTACACCTTCGCCCAGGTCGAGGTCGGCCGACCGGTGGTGGACTACACGGGCAACTGCGGCAACTGCTCCTCCGCGGTGGGCCCGTTCGCGATCGACGAGCGGCTGGTGCCGTTCGCCAACGGCGAGACCGCGGTGCGCATCCACAACACCAACACCGGAAAGATCATCGTGGCGCGCGTCCCGGTGGTGGACGGCGAGGCCGCCGTGGTCGGCGACTTCGAGCTGCCCGGCGTGCCCGGCCTGGGGGCCCGCATCGCGCTGGATTTCCTGGAGCCGGGCGGCGCGCGCACCGGCCGTCTCCTGCCGACCGGACGCGCGCGCGACACCATCGCGGGGGTCGAGGCCTCGCTGGTGGACGCCACGAATCCCATGGTGTTCGTGCGGGCCAAGGACCTGGGCCTCACCGGCACCGAGACGCCGGCCGCCATGGATGGCGATCGCGCGCTCGTGGCCCGGCTCGAGGCCATCCGCGTCGCCGCGGCCGAGGCGATGGGCATCCCGGGCAGCGCGGCCACACCCAAGATCGCGGTGGTGGCGCCGCCGGCCCGGTTCACCGCGCTCGACGGCGTGGCCTACGAGGCGGAGCAGACCGACGTGGTGGCCCGCTGCATCTCGATGGGCAACGCCCACCGCGCCTTCGCGCTGACCGCCGCCATGTGCCTGGCCGTCGCGGCCCAGGTCGAGGGCACGGTGGTGAGCGAGTGCGCGGGCGGGCGCGTGGGCGATCTGCGCCTGGGTCATCCCTCCGGCGTCCTGCCGATCGCGGCCACGGTGGGCCGGCGCGACGGCGCGGCGTGGGCGGAGAAGGTCACGGTCTACCGCACGGCCCGGCGGCTGATGGAAGGCTACGTGCGGGTGCCCTGACCCCGAGGATGGCGCCCTCGATCTTCACGGACGACCACGAGCTCCTGAGGCGCACCGTCCGCGCCTTCGTCGAGAAGGAGGTCGCCCCTCACGTGGACGCGTGGGAGGAGGCCGGTCGCATCCCGCGCGAGTTGTGGCGCCGCCTCGGGGCGCTGGGCCTCCTCGGCCTCGAGTTCCCGCCCGAATACGGGGGCGGCGGTGGGGACTTCCTCTCGAGCGTGGTCCTGGGCGAGGAGATGGCCCGCTGCCGATCCGGCGGCGTGGCCTTCAGCGTCCTGGTCCACACCGACATGTCCTCGCCCTGGCTCACCCGCTACGGCACCGAGGCGCAGAAGCGGACCTACCTGCCCGGCATCGTCCGCGGCGAGACGGTGTGCGCGCTCGCCATCACCGAGCCGGGCGTGGGCTCCGACATGGCGGGCATCCGCACCCGCGCGGTGCGGGACGGCGACCGCTATCTCCTGACCGGCAGCAAGATCTTCATCACCAACGGGGTGCACGGCGATCTCTACTTCGTCGCCGCGCGGGTGGCCGCGCCGGGCGGCACCGCGGACGAGTCCGGCAAGCGCCACCAGGGCATCTCGATGTTCCTGGTGGAGCGGGGCACACCGGGCTTCACGGTGAGCCGGCGCCTGGACAAGATGGGCATGCGCGCCTCCGACACCGCCGAGCTCAGCTTCGAGGAGTGCCCGGTGCCGGCGGCGAACCTGCTCGGGGAGGAGGGCCGCGGCTTCCACCAGCTGGCCGCGGGGCTGCAGCGCGAGCGGATCATGGCCGCGGTGCTCGCGCTCTCGGGCGCGGCCCAAACGCTCGAGGACACGCTGGGCTACCTGCGGGAGCGGCAGGCCTTCGACGGGCCGCTGGCCGGCAAGCAGGCGCTCCGGCATCGCGTGGCCGACATGGCCACCGAGATCGCGGCGGCGCGCCACCTCGTCTACCACGCGGCCGCCCGCTACGCCGCGGGCGAGGAGTGCGTGACCGACGTCTCGATGGCGAAGCTCTTCGCCACCGAGGTGGCCAATCGGGTGGCCTACGAGGCGGTGCAGCTGCACGGCGGGTACGGCTACATGCGCGAGTTCCCGGTGGAGCGCTTCTTCCGCGACGTGCGGCTCTGGACCATCGCGTCCGGCACCTCCGAGATCATGCGCGAGATCCTCGCCAAGCGGCTCCTGCCGTGACCGCGGCTGGCGCCTCGCTCGCCTGCGACGGCCCGCTGGCCCGCCTCACGTTCGAGCGGCCGGAGGCGCGCAACGCGCTGAACCGCGCCATGGCCGACGCGCTCGAGGACGCGCTCGAGCGCCTGGCCGCCGCGGATGAGGTCCGCGTGGTCATCGTGGCCGGGCGCGGGCGGTCCTTCTGCGCGGGCGCCGACATCGCGGAAATGCCGACGCTCTCCCCCGAGCAGGCCGAGGTGCTGGCCGGACGGTGGCAGCGCATCATGGACGGCTTCGCGGCCCTGCCCCAGGTCACCATCGCGGCGGTGCAGGGCCACGCCCTGGGCGGCGGGCTGATGATGGCGATCGCCCAGGACCTGCGGGTCGCGGAGGCCTCCGCGCAGTGGGGCCTGCCCGAGGTCACGCTCGGCTTCAATCCCGGGTACGGCATCGCGCGGCTGCTGGACGTGGCGGGCGGCGCGCACGCCCGCGATCTCATGCTGACCGCGCGCATCGTGGACGCGGCGGAGGCCCACCGCATGGGCCTGGTCACCCGCGTGGTGCCCGACGGCGACCTGGAAGAAGCGGCGCTTACCATGGCTCGCGAGGTGGCCCGCTCGCCGCGCGGCGGGCTCGCCGCAACCAAGGCCATCACCGCCGCGCTGCGGGCGGGGCGGCCCGGCGCCGAACCCCACGCCTACGGCGCCCTGCGGGCGGCGCCCGAGGCGCAGGCGCGCATCGCGGCCTTCCTGGCGCGCCGGCGGAACCTTTAGCGAGCAGCTCCCGTGCGAGAAAGGACTCCCATGGCCTCCACGCTCCCGTTCCTCTACACCCACGTCATGGGCAGCCACGGCTTCCCCTCGTGGTTCTGGACCGCGCTCGACAAGATCAAGGCGGGCGAGTACGGCCAGACCGACGTGCGCGAGACCTTCGACGACGCCACCCAGCTCGCCATCCGCGATCAGGAGCGGGCCGGCATCGACGTGCTCTGCGACGGCGAGATGCGCCGCTACTTCTTCGTGCAGACCTTCTACGGCCACATGGAGGGCCTCGAGCCGCTCGAGCCGCTGCGCAAGACCGGCCTCTACGCCTACGACAGCGTGCCGCGCTACCGGCCGACCCGGAAGATCACGGTGCCGAAGGGGCTGGGGACGGTGGACGAGTTCAAGTACCTCATCACCCAGACCGACCGGCCGGTGAAGGCCACCTGCCCCGGGCCGGTCACGCTGTCGATCCACATCCAGACCCGCCCCGGCGACGCCTATGACGGCGACCGCCTCGCCCTCTGCTGGGACCTGGTGCCGGCGGTGAACGCGGAGCTGCGCGCGCTGGCCGCGGCGGGCGCGACCTGGATCCAGGTGGACGAGCCGTCCGCCGCGATCGTGCCGGGGCAGGCCGCCGAGTATGTGAAGATGTTCAACGCCTGCGTCGAGGGCGTGAAGGCCCGGATCGGCTACCACGTCTGCTTCGGCAACCTGCTCTCCCGCCCCCGGGGGAAGCGGTCGTATCGCTGGATGTTCCCCACACTGCTGGAGACCCGGTGCGACCAGTTCGTGTTCGAGTACGCCAACCGGGAGATGGCGGAGATCGAGATGTGGCGCGAGGTCGGGGTGGACCGCGACATCGCGTGCGGGGTGGTTGACGTGAAGAGCTTCTACATGGAGACTCCCGAGGACGTCGCGGAGCGGGTGGCCCTCTGCCTGCGGCACATCCCGGCGGAGCGGCTCTCCCTGGTCCCCGACTGCGGCTTCTTCCCGGTGCCGCGCTGGGTCGCCTTCGAGAAGCTCAAGCGGCTGACCGCGGGCGTCGCGCTCGCGCGCCGGCGGCTGGCCGGCTGACGCAATCCATCACTCTCAACGACGAGGGGGAACCAGATGGCGACGACGAGACGGCAGTTCCTGAAAGTGGCGGGCGGCGCGGCCGCCGCGGGCGCGATCGGCTTCCCGGCGGTGGTGCGGGCCCAGGCGCGGCCCGGCGTGCCGTCGGACCCGGTCAAGATCGGCATCCTCGCGATCCGGGCCGGCATCGCGGCCCCGGTCGGTCAGGCCGGCCTCCGCGGCACCGAATGGTGGGTGGAGCGGACCAACAAGGCGGGCGGCATCCTGGGCCGGCCGGTCCAGCTCGTGGTCGAGGAGGAGTCCACCCCGAAGGACACGGTGGAGCGCTATCGCAAGCTGATCCTCCAGGACAAGGTCGAGGTGGTCATCGGCGGCATCTCCACCGGGGTGACCCTCGCCCTGGGACCGGTGGCGGAGGAGATGGAGACGCCGTGGCTGTCCTGGGACGGCACCACGCAGAAGGGCGTGGAGGAGACCATGCCCAATCCCAAGTGGGCCTTCCGGAGCGTGGACAACGAGGTCGAGGCCATCGTGGCCGGCCAGCTCACCCCCAAGTACTTCAAGGGCATCAAGACGGTGGCCGGCATCGGCAACGACTACTCCTACGGGCACGACTGCTGGCAGACCTACCAGGCGGTGCTCAAGCGCTACATTCCGGACGTGAAGTTCGTGCTGGAGCTGTTCCCCAAGCTGGGCGTCACCGACTTCACCTCCCACATCGCGGCCATCCAGCAGTCGAAGGCGGATCTCTTGATGTGCTCGTTCTGGTCGGGCGACGCCACCATCATCATGAAGCAGGCCGCGGCGGTCGGGCTGTTCAAGAACAATGAAGGGCGTGTTCACCACCGCGGGCGGGGTGCACGACTCGCTCAAGAAGGAGTTCACCCCCGAGGGGCTCCTGCTCGGCTACAACACCATGTACTTCGACGATCCCAAGGGCAGCCCCCTCCTCAAGCAGTTCGTGCGCGAGTACAAGGCCAAGTACGGCGAGTACCCGCCCTACGAGTGCGACCACGCCTACTTCAACATCGAGTCCTACAAGGCGGCGGTGGAGAAGGCCTACGCGACGACCAAGAAGTGGCCCAGCAAGGCCGAGGTGGTGAAAGCGCTCGAGGGCATCGAGGTCGACTCGCTCTCCGGCAAGCGCTCATGGCGCGAGGACCACGTGCAGATGTGCAACTTCTATCAGGGCATCACCACCCACAAGAACAGCTACGACTTCGTGACCATCAACCCGGTCGAGGTCGTTTCCACCAAGCAGGGCATGAAGCCCGCCGGCGCCAAGCTGATGGACTGGATCGCCGGCTGGAAGATCTGAGCCGGTTGCACCGGCGGCTCTTCCTCGGTCTCCTCGCGGTCGGCGCCGCCCGGGCGGGCGGCGCCGCGGCGCAGCCCGCCGCGGGGCCGCATCGCGTCGGGATCCTCGCGCCGACCGGTGCCCCGCCGGCGTCGGATCCCCACTCCGCGACCGGGTCCCTTCCGAAGTACCTGGAGGAACTCGGCTACGTCCGCGGCCAGAACCTGATCCTCGAGCAGCGCTACGCGGCGGGCCGGCTCGAGGACCTTCCGGCGATGGCGCGGGATCTGGTCCGGCTCCGGCTCCACGCCATCGTCACCATCGGCTCCTCGGCGACCCGCGCGGCCAGGGCAGCCACCTCGACGGTGCCCATCGTCATGCTCGGGAACTTCGACCCGATCGCGATCGGGCTCGTGAAGAGCCTGGCCAAGCCGGAGGCCAACCTGACCGGCGTGCTGATCGCACCCGCCGGCACCCTGGCCGGCAAGAAGCTGGAGCTGCTGAAGGAGGCGGTGCCGCGCGCGACGCGCATCGCGTTCCTCACCCACGAGGACCCCGGCCTCCGGGCCCAGGAACGGGAGACGCAGGCGGCGGCGGCCATGCTCGGCGTGACGCTCACCCTCACTCGCCTTCGGGGCGGCGACTACGAGGGCGCGTTCGTCACCATGATGGCCGGCCGGCCGGACGCGCTGTTCGTGGCCGCGTCGACCTACTTCATGCGCGACCGGAAGCAGATCATCGAGCTCGCGGCGAGACACCGCCTGCCCGCGATCTACGAGTGGCCCGAGCAGGTCCAGGATGGCGGCCTCATGTCCTACGGCGGCGATCTGGAGCGGACGACGCGGCGCGTCGCCGAGTACGTGGACCGGATCCTGAAAGGCGCGCGGCCGGGCGACCTGCCCATCGAGCAACCCACCGCGCTCCAGCTCGTGATCAACCTGAAGACGGCCCGGGCCCTCGGCCTGAGCCTCTCCCAGGGCCTCGTCGCCCGGGCCGACCGCGTCATCGAGTAGCGAGAGGAGTCCCGCCGCCTCGTGACCGCGCACCTCGTGAACGTGCTGATGGGCGGCGTGTTCCACGCCGCGATTCTCTTCCTGGTCGCCTCGGGGCTCCAGCTCGTGTTCGGGGTGCAGAAGATCTTCAACCTCGCCTGCGGGTCCTTCTATGCCCTCGGGGCCTACAGCGGCATCTCGGCGGTGGCGTACTTCACCGGGCACGGGGGCGCGCCCGCGCTCTTCATCGTGCCGCTCGCGCTGGGCGGGCTGGCGGTGGGGCTGGTGGGGGTGGTGGTGGAGCGCGGGCTGCTGCGCTTCGTCTACGACCGCGACGAGACCTTCCAGCTCCTGCTCACGTTCGCGCTGGTGCTGATGCTGGAGGACGTGATCCGCATGACCTGGGGCACCGCGCCCGCCTCCACCGGCGGGCTCTACCTCGCCTACGGCCAGGCGCGGATCCTGGGCACCACCGTGCCGGTCTACAACCTCATCGTGATCGCGGCGAGCCTGGCCATCGCCCTCGGCATGAGCTGGGTGCTCGGCCGCACCGCGTTCGGCCGCATCATCCGGGCCGCCGCCGACAACCGCGAGATGGCCGAGGCCCTGGGCGTGGACATGCGGGGCCTGTACGCGCGGGTCTTCACCCTCGGCACCATGCTCGGCACCCTCGGCGGCGCGCTGGTGATCCCGGCCACCGCGGCCATGAGCGAGATGGGCGTGGAGCTCATCGTGGAGGCCTTCGCGGTGGTGGTGATCGGCGGCCTCGGCAGCATGCGGGGCGCGTTCGTGGGCGCGCTGGTGGTCGGCGTGCTGCGCTCGATCGCGATCTCGGTCTACCCCGAGCTGGAGATGCTGCTGATCTACCTGATCGTGATCGCGGTGCTGCTCTGGCGCCCGCGCGGTCTCTTCGGAGCGGCGGCCGCGTGAGGCCCTGGTGGGCGACGCCGGCGATGCTCGCCGCGGTGGGGATCGCGGCGGTGCTGATGCCGCTGCTCGCCCCCCTCTACTACGTCACCCTGATGCTGCCGTTCATGGCCTACGGGGTGGTGCTCCTCGGCTTCAACCTGCTGTTCGGCTACACCGGCCTCGTCTCCTTCGGGCACGCGCTGTTCATCGGCATCGGGGCCTACACCGGGGCGGTGCTGACCACCCACCTCGGGATCCGCCAAATGGAGGTGATCCTCCTCGTGGCCGCGCTGGCGGCGGCCGTCGCGGCGGCCCCGGTGGGGGCGCTCTGCGTGCGCTACGTGAAGATCTACTTCGGCATGCTGACCCTCGCCTTCGGGATGGTCTTCTACACCTTCCTCCTCAAGTTCTACCGGATCACCGGCGGCGACGAGGGGATGCGGCTGCTGCGGCCGTACCTGCTCGGCAGCGAGTGGGCCGGCTTCAACAAGACCGCCTACCTGGTGGGGCCCTACTACTACTACTCCCTGGCGGTGCTGGCGCTGGCCACGCTGGTGATGTGGCGCATCGTGGCCTCGCCCTTCGGGCTGTGCCTGCGGACCATCCGCGACAACCCGGTCAAGGCGGAGAGTCTCGGCATCGGGGTGCCGCGCTACCGCTGGTACGCGTTCATGATCTCCGCGGTGTACGCCGCGGTGGGCGGGGCGCTGCTCGCGCCGCCCACCGGGAACGTGGATCCGACCCTCGCCTACTGGACCCACTCCGGCAACGTGGTGTTCATGGTGCTGCTGGGCGGCTTCGCCTCGTTCTGGGGGCCCCTGCTGGGCGCGTTCGTGTTCATCTTCCTCCAGGACACCGTGATGTCGGTGTTCCCGTACTGGCAGCTCGTGTTCGGCGCGGTGCTCGCGGTGCTCGTGATCTTCGCGCCGGGCGGCCTCATGGGCCTCTTCGCTCCCCGGCCGGTGCCGCTCGCCTCCGAGCGCGGATGATCCTCGAGGCCCAGGACCTCCGCCACCGCTACGGGGCCTACGTGGCCCTGGACGGCGTGAGCCTGTCCATCCGGGAGAACGAGTTCGTCTCGATCATCGGGCCCAACGGGGCCGGGAAGTCCACCCTCATCAACGTGCTGACCGGCGCGCTGCCGCCCACCGAGGGGCGCGTGCGCTTCAAGGGGCGCGACATCGGCGGGATCGGCCCGGTCGCGCTGGCGCGCCTGGGCATGGCCCGCACCTTCCAGCTCGTGCAGATCTTCCCGGACCTGACCGTGCTGGAGACCCTCGAGGCCGCGGTGGTGTCGCGGCTCGGGCGCGGGCTCCGGCTCTTCGCCTCCCTCCGCGGCGACCGCGCGGTGCGCGCGGAGGCGCTGGAGGTGGCCGAGCTCTTCGGGCTGGCGGACCGGGCGGGTCTGCCCGCGCGGGTGCTCCCGCAGGGCGACAAGAAGCTGCTCGACGTGGCCTCCGCGTTCACCCTGCGGCCGGAGATCATCCTGCTCGACGAGCCGACCAGCGGCGTGAGCACCGCCGACAAGCACGCGGTCATGGAGATCCTCGTGGGGGCGGCCCGGCGCATCGGCCTGCGCTCGATCATCCAGGTCGAGCACGACATGGACATCGTCTTCGGGTACTCCGACCGGATCATCGCGCTGCACCAGGGCCGGGTGCTGGCCGACGACACCCCTGCGGCCATCCGGGCCGACGCGCGGGTGGTCGACATGGTGATCGGTCGGGGCGCCCGGATGAGCGGGAGCCCGCCGTGCTGAGCGTCGAGGCGATCGACGTCTTCATCCAGGCGAGCCACATCCTCCGGCGCGTGTCCCTCGAGGTGGGCCAGGGCGAGGTGGTGTGTCTGGTGGGCCGCAACGGAGCCGGCAAGTCCACCACCCTCCGCACCATCATGGGCTACCTGCGCCCGCGCGCCGGCCGCATCCGGCTCGGTACCGAGGACATCCACGGCCGGCGCACGTACGAGATCGCCCGCCGCGGGCTCGCCTTCGCGCCGGAGGACAGCGGGATCTTCCCGGACCTCACGGTGGCCGAGAACATCGAGATCTCGACCTGGACGCGCCCGGCCGGCCGCCCCGCCGCCGAGCGCATCGAGCGCGCCTACGAGGTGTTCCCGGTCTTGCGGAAGTACCGCGCCCGCAAGGGCCCGGAGATGAGCGGCGGCGAGCGCAAGATGCTCTCGGTGGCGCGGGCCCTCGCCCTCGACCCGGTCATGCTGCTGCTGGACGAGCCCTTCGAGGGGCTCTCCCCCGCCATCGTGCCCATGGTGAGCCGCGGCCTCGCCGAGATCACCCAGCGCGGCCACGCCGTCCTGCTCGCGGAGTCCAACATCCACCACGTGCCCGACTTCGCGACGCGGCTCTACGTCATCGAACGCGGCGAGATCATCTTCGCGGGCCCACCCACGGCGGTGCGGGCCGACGCCGCCACCATGCGCGTGATCGGCGGCGCGACGTGAGATAGCATGCTCGCAGCCGTCCGGGCCCGGCGTGGGCCCGCCACTACTCACAGGAGGACACCCAGATGGCCGCTCTTCCGCTGATCCCCTCCAGCGTCGTCGGCTCGCACGGCAAGCCCGGCTGGTGGTACACCGCGGTCAAGGCCTACGAGGCGGGCGAGATGGGCCCCGCGGACCTCGAGGAGATGTTCGACGACGCCGCCGACACCGCGATCCGCGACATGGAGCGCGCCGGCCTCGACATCATCACCGACGGCGAGGTGCGCCGGCTCGACGGCTACGTGGATTCCTACTACGCGATCATCAAGGGCATCGAGCCCCTGCCGGTCCGGCGCAAGGCGGGACCGTGGGGCTACGATCAGCAGACGCGCTACGAGGCCACCGGGCGCATCGAGACGCCGGAGGGCGGGCTCGGCATCATCAAGGAGTTCCAGTACCTCAAGGCCCACACCACCCGCGCCACGAAGGCGACCTGCGCGGGCCCGCTGACCTTCGGCTCCCGGATCCATCCCGGCAAGATCTACAAGGGTGTGGTGGACGTGGCGGAGCGCTTCGCGGAGGTGATCAACGCGGAGCTCAAGGGGCTGGTGGCGGCGGGCGCGGAGTTCATCCAGCTCGACGAGCCGGCCCGGGGCAACGTGAGCGGCGAGGAGATGGCGCGCCTGTTCAACATGGCCACCGAGGGCGTGAAGGCCAAGCTCGGCTTCCACATCTGCTTCGGCAATCGCTTCGGGCGCTCGCGCTTCGACCGGTCGTACCGCCCTTACTTCCCGGGCATCCTCAAGTGCCGCGCCGACCAGCTGGTGCTGGAGTTCGCGGGCCGCGAGTTCTCCGAGCTGGACCTCTGGAAGGAGTTCGGCCAGGACCGGGAGCTGGGCGCGGGGGTGGTGGACGTGAAGGGCTTCTACCCGGAGAGCGCGGAGGAGGTGGCGGGCCGCATCCGCCGCGTGCTCGCGGTCTGCCGGCCCGAGAAGCTCTCGGTGAACCCCGACTGCGGATTCGGGTGGTCGCCGCGCTACATGTGCAACCAGAAGATCCGCGCGCTCGCCGCGGGCGCGGCGCTCGCGCGCGCGCAGCTGACCGGCGCGCGCTAGCCGGCGGTCGGGGCCCGCGCGGAGGAGCGCGCGGGCCTCGTGCATGTGATTCGTGAGCAGGAACTGCGCTCGCTTCTCGTCGCGGCCGTGCCAGTTCTTGTGAGTGTCACCTCTCGCTCGTCGAACCGCTGACACTCCCTTCTCAAGCATTCCGGCCACTTCGGCGCTGTGTTCTCGTGGCACTGGCCTTGCTGTGACACTCGCCTCGCCGAGCAACGAGGCGACTTCAATGGCTCGGCGACAAGGGAGCGAGAGCGACCATGTTCCTGTTCCGCATCAAAACTCTCGCGGTGGCCGTCGCGCTGATCTGTGCCGGCCCCGCGCTCGCGATTGCACAGTCGGAAGAAAGTGCCGGGGTGGTCACCACCGTGAACGGCGACGCCACGTTGTTCCCCGCGGTGGCGGCGGCGCAGCCGGTGTCGCTGCGTCTGCGGGATGAGATCTTCGTGCGGGATCGCATCCAGACCCAGGAGCGGTCGCTGGTCCGCGTGCTGCTGGGCGGCAAGGCCCTCATCACGGTGCGGGAGCTGTCCGTGCTGACCGTCACCGAGGATGCGGGCCGCGTCACCGTCGGCCTGCAGTCCGGAAAGATCGGCGTGGCGGTGGTGAAGGCGCGGATGCGCCCGGGCGAGATCATCGAGATCCGCACCCCGAACGCGACCGCGGCGGTTCGGGGCACCGTCTTCGTGGTGGACGTGGACCCCGTGAAGCCGGGACAGGCGCCCGGCGGCCAGACCACGACCACCCGCGTGCACCTCTTCCACGGCGCCCTCGACGTCAGCGCGCGCCTCGATCCCTCGAATCCCACCGTCCGGCTGGCCGAGCTGCAGAGCGTGGTGGTTTCCGGCACCACGCTCGGCGCCGTCACGCCCATCTCGCGGGACGCGGTGGCCGCCATCACCGCGGATCTCAAGCCGCGGCAGATGCGTCAGCCGGATGCGCCCAGCGAGTTCACGGGCGGCCTGGTGGCACGCGAGCAGGGCCGCGCGGTGATGCTCGCGGCCTCGCTCCTGGCCCCGGTGCAGGGAGCGCCCCTGCCCCTCAAGAACGTCAAGGGCCCGGTCCAGACCGTGCAGAACGTCGTGGGCGGCGTCACGGGATCCACCGAGCAGATCCTGGAAAACCTGATGGACCGCCTGGGCTTCGAAGGCCTCGGTGGCGCGGTGACCGGCCTCACCAGCACGGTGGGTGACACGGCCGGCGGGCTCACCAACACGCTCGGTGGCACGGTGGCCGGCATCGGCGGGACGGTCGGTGGGCTGACCGGCTCCGTCGGCGGCACGGTCGGCGGATTGGGCGGCACGCTCGGCGGAGCCCTCGGGTGGGGAGGAGTGGGTGGCACCCTCGGCGGCACGGTTGGGGGTGTCGGCGGCACCCTTGGCGGGGCCGTGGGCGGCGTCGGCGGGACCCTCGGCGGGACGACCCTCGGCGGGACCGTGGGCGGTGTAGGCGGCCCCCTCGGGGGCGCCGTGGGCGGAGTCGGCGGGGCGATGGGTGGGCTGACCGGCTCGCTCGGCGGCACGGTCGGCGGAACGGTCGGCGGCCTCGGTGGGGGCGCGGGGACGGTCGGCGGCCTCGTGGGCGGCCTGCTCGGCGGACTCGGCCAGGGCGGCGCGGGCCGATAGCACGCCCGGACGGACCACGACCATGACCACCAGGATCTTCGACGCCAGCCGCATGTCCCGGGCGCACGGCACGGTGTGGTACCCGGCGGACTTCTCCGGCGGGCAGATCATCGCGCTGCTCCCGGATGACCTGGAGCCTCGGCTGCTGCCGCCCGGAGCCTCCCCGCACTTCGCGGCCGACGAGCCGGCCTCGGTGCTGCTCCTGGACGATCCGGACCCGGGACTGATCGAGGCGGCCCGCCGGGTGATGGTGCCGGTGGTGGTGCTCTCGCCGGAGCACGATCCGGCCACCACGCGCGGGTACGTCTGTCTCACGCCGCCGGTGAGCCCGGTGACGCTCGCCAGCGTGCTTCGCGCGGCCTGCGAGCAGGCCCGGGTCACGCGGGAGGCCCGCGACACGACGCGCCAGCTCGAGGAGCTGAACGCCATCGGCGTGCGGCTCTCCGGCGAGCGGGACACCAAGCTGCTGCTGGACCTCATCCTGACGAAGGCCCGCACGATCACCCGGAGCGACGCGGGCTCCATCTATCTGGTGGAGACCGCCCCCGACGGCGCGCGCCGGCTGCGGTTCGAGCTGGCTCAGAACGAGAGCGTGCCGGTCGAGTTCAAGTCGGTGGCCCTGCCCATCAATCCGAAGAGTCTGGCCGGGCACGTGGCCCTCAGCGGCGAGATCCTCCAGGTCGACGACGCCTATGCGTTGTCGGCCGATGCCCCCTACCGGTTCAATCCGGAGCTGGATGCCCTGGCGGGCTACCGGACCAAGTCGATGCTGGTCCTGCCGATGAAGACGCCGGGGGGCGAGATGCTCGGCGTGCTGGAGCTGATCAACTGCAAGCGCCAGAGCGGGCGCGCCTTCCCCTCGCGGGACGCGATCGAGCGGGAGGCCCTGCCCTACTCGCAGGCGTCCCGCAACCTCGCTGCCTCTCTGGCCTCCCAGGCCGCCGTCGCGCTCTCCAACAGCCACCTCTTCCGTGAGCTCACCCGGCGGCAGGGACGTCTGGAAGCGCTGGTGGAGGTGAGCCAGCGCGTCACGCGGCTCTGGCCGCCGGCCACCGTGCAGCGGCGGGTCGCGGACCTGTTCTGCGATCTCCTGCAGGCCGAGGTCGTGGCCTTCCACCTGGTCGAGGACACCCGGCTGGTCCGGGTCGAGGGTCGCGGCGAGGCGGTCGACATCCTGCTCCCCGCGGACATCCCGAGCGGCACGGGCCCCTGCGGGCTGGCGGCGAGCACCGGAGAGCCCCAGGTGATCGCCGATCTGACGGGCTCCGCCAGCCTCAGCCGCGCCCAGGCCGAGGCCATCAACCGGCTCGGGCTCCGGGCGTGGGTCTCGGTGCCGGTGCGGTCGGCCGACCGCCTGGTCGGCGTGCTCACGGCCGTGACCAGCCAGACCGCGACCTGCGCCGACGATGACCTGGCGCTGGCGAGCACCTTCGCGGCCCAGGCGGGCATCGCGGTGGAGAACTCGCGACTCTACGCGGAGCTCGAGCGCGCGCTCGAGGACGTCCGGAAGTCGCAGGATCAGCTGGTCCAGGTGGAGCGGCTGCGCGCCCTCGGCGAGATGGCGGCCGGCGTCGCCCACGACTTCAACAACTTGCTCGCGATCGTGATGCTTCGGAGCGAGCTCCTGCTGGCGCGCCAGCAGCCGCCCGAGGTGGCGCAGAGCCTGAGCCTCATCCGGCAGGCCGCGCACGACGGCGCCCAGACGGTCCGGCGCATCCAGGAGTTCACCCGCACCCGGAGCATCCGGCCCTTCGCCCCGGTCGACATGAACCGGGTCATCCGGGAGGTGGTGGAGCTGGCGCGGCCGCGGTGGCGGGATCAGGCCCAGAGCTGCGGGGTCACCTACGACGTCCGCGTGGAGGCCGGCCCGGTGCCGACGATTGCCGGCACCGCCGAGGAGCTGCGCGAGGCCTTCCTCAATCTGCTCAACAACGCGCTCGACGCCATGCCCGCCGGCGGCCGGTTCACCTTCAAGACCGGGGTGGAAGACGGCCGGGTGGTGGTGCGGGCGCAGGACAGCGGCTGCGGCATGTCGGAGGAGACGCGCCGCCGGGTGTTCGAGCCGTTCTTCACCACCAAGGGCGCCCAGGGCAACGGGCTCGGCCTGGCGGTGGTCTGGGGCATCGTCACCCGGCACCAGGGGGAAATCCAGGTGGAGAGCACCCTCGGCAAGGGCACCACGTTCGTGGTCGGCCTCCCGGTGCCGGCCGAGCTGCCGACCGACGTCCGGGCCGGAGGATCGGCCACCATCCCCCCGGGCAAGCGGGTCCTAGTGGTGGAGGACAACCCCGAGATCCTCCAGTCCCTCGGAGAGCTGCTCAGGGAGAGCGGCTGTCAGGTGCTGCAGGCGTCCGATGGGCTGACAGCGATCGCACAGCTCGAGACCGAGGCGGTAGATCTAGTCCTGACCGACCTGGCCATGCCGGGCACCTCGGGCTGGGAGGTCGCGACGGCCTGCCGCGAGCGCCATCCCTCCATCCCCATCGGGCTCATCACCGGCTTCGGCGATCGGCTGGAGCCGGAGAAGATCGAGCGGCACGGCGTGCAGTTCGTGGTCGCCAAGCCGTTCACGTCGACCGAGCTGCTCCGAGAGGTCTCGGCAGCTCTCAAGGCCTAGCAGTCCGGGGCGGTGGGCGGCCGGTCCGAGCCGGCCGCCCGCCGCCGCTCGTAGTGCCTCCGGCTCTTCGCGCGATTGCCGCACGTCTGCATGTCGCACCACCGCCGGCTCCGGTTCTTGGTGGCGTCCAGGAAGAGCCAGCCGCAATCATAACCTGCGCACTCACGAACAAAGGTTAGGCTCGGGGAGGTCAGCAGCTCGGCCGCGGAGCGGGCCACCCACCCGCTGATCCGATCGAGGTCGGGCTCGGCCCCCGGCCATCCCCACTTGAATCGGCTGCCAGCCGGAACCAGGCCGGCCCGGGCCATCGCCCGGGCAAGCGCGCGGTTGAAGGTCTGCAGGCGATCGGTGGGCGCCGGCAGGCTGGCAGCGCGCGCGGAGACCAGGCCATGGACGGCCTCCCGAAGCCCGCGGGCCCGGGCCAGGGCGGCGGTCGCCTCGCGGGGAGCCGCGCTCGCCCTGGCGCTCAACGCCTCCGCCTCGCCCGCGGTGATGATCGTCGCCTGACGGGCCCAGGCAATCAAATCATCGTAATCATTGATCAGATCGAGGCGATCGCTGATCGGGCGGAAGCGGACCGTGTTCGTGAAATCCAGGCAGAGCCACCCCGCATTGAAGCGGAACGCGAGGGCGGCAGCGTGAGCGGGCTCGGCCATGGAGCCCGGAGTATATAACCGTCTAAACTCGTTTGGCGAGCAGTCTCTGGTACACGAGGCTCACCAGCAGCAGCACCACGCCCAGGACCAGGAACGACACGATGCGGTAGGAGGTCTTGACCGCCGCAAAGTCCACCGCGAAGACCTTGACGACAGTGGCCCCGAGGAGCGCGAGCGCGGCATACCGCAGCGCTCGATTGCGCCGCGCAAAGCCCCACGCCAGAGCCAGCGCCGCGTACACCGTCCACAGCACCGAGAGGCCGACCTGCGTCCGCCAGCGGATGTCACCGGGCGGCACCCGGCGCCCGGCCCGGGCGCTCTCGGCCAGCGCGGCCTGGTAGCGCGTCCAGCTCACGCTCAGCACGAACAGCAGGATCAGCCCCGCCGCGGCGGACACGCTTCGCCCGATCGCTCGAGCCTGCTGGCCCGACGCCCGAGCCAGACCGCCACCGGCCAGCCCCATGGCGAGGCAGGCGCCGACCCGCGAGAGCAGGGGCAGGCTCACGAAGGATCCGGCCGCCTCCCGGGCCAAGTCGTCGTCGGCCAGAAGGACCCGGCCGGCGACGATGGCGGCCAGGAGAGGGACGGCCACCGGCGCGGCCGGGGAGCCCGACCCTCGCGCGAGCAGGCCGACCGCCAGCAGCTCGAGCGTCAGCAGGGTCGCCGGCCAGAGCCCCGGCGGCTCCCGCCAGAAGAGCACGGCCAGGACTCCGGTCGCGGCCACCCAGAGGGTGGCCCGGGCATACACCGATCGGGGATGTCCGGGCCCGTCGGCGGCACCTCGCCCGGCCAGGAGCCCGCCGACGATGAGCGCGACGACGACGCCCAGGTGAATCAGGAAGACCAGGTTCCAGACCGGCACGCTGCCGGGCGACCAGTAACGGTCCAGGGCGACGGCCCGGATGCCGGCCAGGAGCAGCGCGGCCAGCCCGCCCCAGCCGGCGACCGCCGCCGGGGCTCGGGAGGCCAGCCAGAGCAGCATCACGCCTTCCGCGGCCCACGCCAGGGTGACCCATTGCAGGTCCAGGGCGAGCGGGATGGCGATGGTCAGGCAGGTCCACCCCACCCCCTCGTGCACCAGCACCGGAACGGGGTCGTCGGGAACGCGGCTGGCGTAGTCCGCGGAGACGATGCGGTAGAGCACGGCCAGCCCCAGCGCCCAGGGGCCCTCGAGGGTCGGACGGACCGCCTCCAGCGTGACGTAGACGGCCCAGAGGTAGCCGGCAGCGTTCGCCACCACGAAGGCCAGATCGAGGGGCTCCGTGCGACGGCCGGTCGCCCGCTCGCGGAAGAGCGGGGCGAGGAGAAAGACGAGGAAGAGCGCGGTGAGCAGGAGCAGGCGGGCCAGCGGGTGGCGCGCGTCGGCGTCGGCACCGAACGTCGGCAGCAGCAGCAGGGCGCTCCCGCCCCACGCCACCCGGGAGAGCACCGGCCACGTCCGGAAGCGCGCCACGAGCAGGACCAGGGCATCGAGGACCACGAGGTACGCGAGCAGGTTGCGCTCGTCCGGCTGCTCGACGTGCAGCAGCACCGGGGTCAAGAGCCCGCCCAGCACCGCCAGCACCGCGGTGCTGAGCCGGCCGGTCCACGCCGCCACCCCGGTCCCCAGCAGCGTGACCGCGAACATCGCGGTGAACGCGAGCGTCGGGCCGATCAGGGCGTAGAGCGCCTGGGCCGCGAACAGCGACAGGTAGAGCGCCCCGAGCCCGCCGCCGGCCAGGCCCTCGCTCAGGTAGGGCAGGTCGCGCCGGCGGTGCAGCGCGAGCCCCGACCCCAGCATGGCGAGGCCCCCGACCAGCCCGATCGCCACCCGGGCGCCCGGCCCCAGGTAGGCGTTGTCGAACGCCCACTTCAGGAAGAGACCGACCGCGACCAGGATCACGATCACCCCGACCCAGGTCGCCCACCGCGCTCCGATGCGCTGCTCGAGGTCGAGGGCGGGGTGCCGCGGGGCGCCCGGCGGCCGCGCGGCCGGCTCGCTGGCGATCACCGGCGTCACCGGGACCGACTCGGTCGCGATCGTCGGCGGCGGCGCGGTCTCATGCACGGGGGCGCCGGGGGCCGGGCCCTCGAGCCGCTGCACGCGGGCCACCAGCGCGCGCACCTCGGCTTCGAGCGCGGCGATGCGGAACTCGGGATCCTCGCCGCGCCGCAATCGCGACCACAGCGCGAGCACCGCGGCGACGAGGGCGAGCGCGGACAGGATCAGCCCGAGGACCGGCAGCATCGAGGGCACGATGGCGTCTCCCGGCGAGCCTACAACGGCGCGGCGCCGGCCCCGCGCTGATTTGTGCTCGTGAGACGACGCGGTGGCGCGAAAGCGAGGGGCGGGCTGGACTCCTGAGCGATACTAGGCGCGTGGCACGCGCCCCCATCGCCCGACGCCTCGCGCTGGGCGTGCTGCTCGTGGTGGTGCTCGGCGCGAGCGCGGCGCCGGCCGCGGCGCCCGTCCACTTCCGCATCCAGCCCGAGGCGAGCGAGATCACCTTCCGGGCCACCTCGCGGCTCATGAACGCGGAAGGGCACTTCGGCCGCTTCAGCGGCGACGTGATCGCGGATCCGGACAACCCCGCGGGCGCCCGGATCACGCTCTCGATCGACGCCGCGTCCCTGGACACCGGCATCCAGATGCGCGACAAGCACCTGCGGAGCGCCGACTTCTTCGACGTGGAGCGGTTCCCCACCATCACGTTCCAGAGCGTGCGCGTGGAGGCGTCGGGCCGCCGCGCCACCGTGGTCGGCCGGTTGAGCCTCCACGGGGTGACGCGGGAGATCGCGGTGCCGGTGGACGTGCAGATGACGGAGACCGCGCTGGTGGCCTCCGGCGAGTTCATCGTCAACCGGGGCGACTATGCGATGAACTACAATTCGCTTCTGAACCCGATCGGCAACGAGGTGCGCGTCGCGTTCACCTTCCGTGCCCGGGTACCCTGAGGAGACGGACATGGACGCACGCACCGCGGGGCGACGCCTCGCCGACCTCCTGAACCTGCCGGTGAAGCCGGTCGCGGTGCCCTTCGCCGACGCCCCGCCGCCCGGGGTGGCGCACGTGTCGAAGGCCGGTCCTGCCGGCTGCGCCTGCTGGAAGCAGGCCGCCGAGGGCGCGACCTTCTACACCGAGGCCGCCGACCACTTCAACTGCCCGGTCGGCGCGCACACCCACGGAGTGGCCCTGCCGCCCGGGCGCGCGAAGGAGCTGGAGGCGGTGGTCGGCACGATGGTCGGGCTGCAGTACATCCGCATGGAGGAGGTCGAGCCGCTGCCACGCCGCACCGCTCCGTTCGGGGTCGCGGTCTACGCCCCGCTCGCCGACACGCCCACGCCGCCCGACGTGGTGATCGTCCGCGGCCGGGCCCGGCAGATCATGCTGTTCGCCGAGGCCACGCGGGCCGCGGGGCTGGCGAGCGACGCGGCCGCGATGGGCCGCCCCGGGTGCGCCGTGATCCCGGCCACGCTGGCCCGTCCCGACGCGGTGACCAGTCTCGGGCGCATCGGCAACCGGGTCTACACCGGCCTCGGCGACGACGAGCCCTACTTCACGATCCCGGGCGGCCGGGTGGGCGACGTGGTGGAGCGGCTCGAGACGGTGGTGCACGCCAACCGCGAGCTCGAACGGTACCACCAGGGGCGCCGCGCGGCGGGCTAGCCGGCCCGGCCCGCGCCGGGCATCCGGCTTATAATCGGTTCTCCATGAACGCGGCCCTCGCGGGGCTCCTCGTCGCCGATCTGACCCAGAACGTGGCGGGGCCCTACTGCACCCAGATCCTGGGTGACATGGGCGCGGAGGTCGTGAAGGTGGAGCGGATCGGCCGCGGCGACGACGCGCGCGCGTGGGCGCCGCCCTTCTGGGGGCAGGAGAGCGCCACGTTCATGAGCGTCAACCGCAACAAGCGGAGCCTCGCGGTGGACCTCAAGAGCCCCGACGGCCGCGCGATCCTCGATCGGCTCCTGGCGCGCGCCGACGTGTTCGTGCAATCGCTCCGGGCCGGGGCCGCGGACGAGCTCGACCTGGGCTGGTCGCGCCTGTCGGCCCTCAACCCGCGCCTGGTCTACTGCTCGATCACCGCCTTCGGCACCGAGGGGCCGCTCAAGGACCGCCCGGGCTACGATCCGCTCATGCAGGCCTACGGCGGCATCATGTCGATCAACGGGCATCCCGGCCAGCCGCCCGCGCGGGTGCCGATCTCGGTGGTCGACATGGGCACCGGCATGTGGGGCGTCATGGGCATCCTGGCCGCCCTGCGCGAGCGCGACCGCACCGGGCGGGGCGCGCTGGTCACCACCGCGCTCTTCGACACCGCGCTGGCGTGGTCCGTCTTCCAGATGAGCCACTACTTCGCGACCGGCGAGGTCCCGCGGCCGCAGGGCTCCGGCACCGCGATGATCGCCCCCTACGAGGCGTTCCCGGTCTCGGACGGCTGGGTGATGATCGCGGCCGCCTCGGACGCGCTCTTCGTGAAGACCACCGCCGCCCTGGGGGCGCCCGCGCTGGCGCGCGATCCGCGCTTCGTGGACAATCCGCGTCGCGTGGAGCACCGCGTGGCGCTGCAGGAGGCGCTGGCCGCGGTCACCCGCGCCCTGTCCGCGACCGAGGTGCTGGAGCGCCTGCAGGAGGCGGGCGTGCCGGCGGCCCGGGTCTCCACCATGGACCAGGTGGCGACGGAGCCCCAGACCGAGGCCAGCGGCATGCTGCCCGCGGTGAAGCACCCGCGCGTGCCCGACTTCCGCGCGGTGGCGCTGCCGATCAAGTGGGACGGGGAGCGCCCGGCGCCGAGCCGCGTGCCGCCCCTGCTCGGTGAGCACTCGGCGGAGGTGCTCCGGGAGCTGGGCTACGACGCCGCCACCATCCAGGACCTCGCGGAGCGCCATGTCGTCCAGCTATAGGACCCTCAACGTCACCCCCAGCGCCGACGGGCACGTGGTCACGGTGGAGCTGAACCGTCCCGAAGCCCTCAACGCGATGAACACCGCGATGGGCGAGGACCTCCTGCGCTGCTTCGAGGCCCTCCGCTGGGACCGGACGGTGCGCGCGGTCGTCTTCACCGGCGCCGGCACCAAGGCCTTCTGCGTCGGCGGCGACCTGAAGGAGCGCGAGGGCATGACCGACGAGGCCTGGCGCGCCCAGCACGTGATCTTCGAGGCCGCCGCCGCGGGCGTGCTCCACTGCCCGGTGCCGGTGATCGCCGCGGTCGAGGGCTTCGCGATGGGCGGCGGGTGCGAGCTGGCGGTGCTGTCCGATTTCGTGGTGTGCGGCGAGACCGCGGTCTTCGCGGTGCCGGAGGTCACCCGGGGGATCTTCCCGGGCGTGGGGGGCACCCAGCTGCTGCCGCGCATCCTGGGCGCGCCCCTGGCGAAGGAGCTGATCTTCACCGGGCGGCGGGTGGACGCGCGCGAGGCCAAGGCCATCGGGCTCGTGAACCACGTGGTGTCGGCGGGCCAGGCGCGCGCCAAGGCGCTGGAGATCGCGGCCACCATCGCGGACAATGGCCCCGTCGCGGTCCGGCAGGCCAAGAAGGCGATCAACTGGGGCGCGGAGACCGACCTCGAGACGGGAATGGCGCTGGCCATCGAGGCCTACAACAACACCGTGACGACCGAGGACCGGCTCGAGGGCGTGCGCGCCTTCAACGAGAAGCGGAAGCCCCGCTTCCAGGGCAGGTAGCGGCGGCCGGCGATGACCAGCGAGACACGGGCGCCGGCGCAACGGGTTGCCGCGACCATCTCGACCACGGTCAACATGGCTTCCGCCATGTTGAGGATGAAGAGGGGCGACGAATGACTGCTGACATGAGCTTTGTCCTCACCGAAGAGCAAAAGGCGCTCAAGGCCGCCGTGCGCGACCTGTGCCTGCAGTACACGCCCGAGTACTGGCGCGATCTCGACAGCCGCCGCGAGTACCCCGAGGCCTTCGTCGATGAGCTGACCAAGGCCGGCTACCTCGCGGTGCTGATTCCGGAGGAGTACGGCGGGGGCGGGCTGGGCATCCTGGAGGCCGCCCTGATCCTGGAAGAGATCAACCGCTCGGGGGGCAACGCGGCGGCCTGCCACGCCCAGATGTACATCATGGGCACGCTGCTGCGGCACGGCTCCGCCGAGCAGAAGCAGCGGTACCTGCCCAAGATCGCCACCGGCGAGCTCCGCCTGCAGGCCTTCGGGGTCACCGAGCCCAACGCGGGCTCCGACACCACCAAGCTGCAGACCACCGCGGCGCGCAAGGGCGACACCTACGTGGTCAACGGGCAGAAGATGTTCATCTCGCGGGTGCTCCAGTCCGACCTCATGCTGCTGCTCGCGCGCACCACGCCGGTGGACCAGGTCAAGAAGAAGACGGACGGGCTCAGCGTGTTCCTCATCGACATCCGCGAGCTCAAGGGCAAGGGCCTGGAGGTCCGCCCGCTCAAGATGATGATGAACCACTCCACCAACGCGCTCTACTTCGACAACGTGGAGATCCCCGCCTCGAGCCTCATCGGGCAGGAGGGCCGCGGCTTCTCCTACATCCTCGACGGCATGAACGCCGAGCGCATCCTGGTGGCCTCCGACTCGCTGGGCGACGCCCGCTGGTTCATCGAAAAGGCGGTCGCCTACGTCGGCCAGCGGGTGATCTTCGGCAAGCCGATCGGCGCCAACCAGGGCGTGCAGTTCCCCATCGCCCGAGCCCACGTGAACATCGAGGCCGCCGACCTCATGCGCACCAAGGCGGCCCGCATGTTCGACGCGGGCATCCCGTGCGGCGGCGAGGCCAACATGGCCAAGTACCTCGCCTCCGAGGCCGCCATCGAGGCGGGCAACGCGTGCATGGACGCCCACGGCGGCTACGGCTTCGCGGAGGAGTACGACATCGAGCGCAAGTTCCGCGAATCGCGGCTCTACCGGGCGGCGCCGATCAACAACAACCTCGTGCTGGCCTACGTGGGCGAGCACGTGCTCGGCATGCCCCGGTCCTACTAGGGGATGCTCGGCCCGATCCTCGTCGGCGAGCGCGTCCGGCTCGAGCCGCCGCGCGCGGAGTTCTTCCCCGCCTACGAGCGCTGGTTCGCCGACACGGCGGTGACGCGCTACCTGCTCCACCGGTTCCCGTTCACCCCGCAGGCGGAAGCCGAGTGGCTCGAGACGGTGGGGAAGGATCCCCATCAGGTCATCTGGGCCATCGTGGCGAAGCCGGACGGACGGCTCGTCGGCAACACCGCGCTCGAGCACATCGACTGGCGCAACCGCCGCGCGGAGAGCGGCATCGTCATCGGGGAGAAGGACGAGTGGAGGAAGGGCTACGCGAGCGAGGCGATGCGCCTGCGCACCCGCTACGCCTTCCGCGAGCTGGGCCTCGAGACCGTGACCACGCGGGTCGCGATGGCCAACGAGGCGAGCCGGCGCGGGCTGGAGCGGGCCGGCTACCGCCAGGCCGGCGTGCTGCGCCGCCACTGGTTCGTGGACGGGCACTGGCAGGACGCGTGGATCGGGGAGATCCTGAGGGACGAGTGGGAAGCGAGCCAGGAGAAGACATCATGAAGCTGCCGCAGCGCGTGACGATCTGCGAGGTGGGCACCCGGGACGGGTTCCAGATCGAGCCGGAGTTCATCCCGACCCCGCAGAAGATCGAGGTGGTGAACCGCCTCGCCGAGGCCGGCATGCCCCGGATCGAGGTGACGTCGTTCGTGTCGCCCAAGGCGGTGCCCCAGCTGCGGGACGCCGCGGAGGTGATGGCCGCCATCACGCGCCGCCCCGGCACGACCTACTCCGCCCTCGTGCCCAACGACAAGGGCGCGGTGCGCGCGGTCGACGCGCGGGTGGACGAGATCCACACCGTGGTCTCGGCCAGCGAGAGCCACAACCTCGCGAACGTGAACATGACCATCGCGGAGTCGCTCGCGAAGCTGGCCGCGGTGGCCGAGGTCGCCCGCCGCGCGGGGGTGCCGGTGGTCTCGGGCATCTCCTGCTCGTTCGGCTGCCCCTTCGAGGGCGACGTGCCGGTCGACCACCTGGAATCGGTGGTGGCACGGCTGGTCGACATGGGCGCCCGCGGCATCGGGCTGGCCGACACCACCGGCATGGCCAACCCGGTGCAGGTCGCCCGCGTGCTGGAGCGTCTGGTCCCGCGCTTCCCGGGCGTCGAGTGGACGCTCCACACCCACGACACGCGCGCGATGGCCATCCCCAACATCCTGGCCGCGATGGAGCACGGGGTCACCCGCTTCGACGCCTCGATCGGCGGCCTGGGCGGCTGCCCGTTCGCCCCCGGCGCCTCCGGCAACGTGTGCACCGAGGATCTCGTCCACTGCCTGCACGCGATGGGCGTCGAGACCGGCGTGGACCTGGACGCGCTGCTCGCGGTCTCGCGCCGGGTGCAGGAGATCGTGGGCCGCGTCCTGCCGGGCCAGATCGTCAAGGCCGGCAGGTGGGACCGGCGCTATCCCCTGCCCGACGGCGTCCGGGAGCGGATCCCGGCCCGCCCCGCCCGCGCATGACCAAGACGGGGGCGCGCATGCTGCGGCTGATGGACAGCGCGGTCCGCGTCTGGCGCCTGCCCGTGATCGGCAAGGAGAAGGGGCGCGTGCTGCGCCGCCTGATCGCCACGCACCAGCCCCGTCGCGGCATCGAGGTGGGCTCGCTCTTCGGCTACTCCGCGATCCTGATCGCCGGCCACATGCCGCGCGGCGGGCACCTGGTGTGCGTGGAGCAGAACCCGTACCTGGCCAAGTTCGTGTCGGCCAACGTGGCGCAGGCAGGCCTCGCCTCCCGGGTGAAGGTGGTGGTGGGCGACGCCCTGCGCGTGCTGCCGATGCTGCGCGGCCCCGTCGACTTCCTCCTGATCGACGCCAACAAGGAGGACTACCTCGACTACCTGCGCGCGGTGGAGCCGCGGCTGGTGAAGGGCGCGCTGGTGGTGGCCGACAACACCGGCATGTACCGGCGCGACGTGAAGCCCTACCTCGACCACGTGCGGAGCGATGCGCGGTTCAGCAGCCGGGAGTACGACTTCGGCTTCGACTGCATGGAAGTCTCGATCTACCGCGGCTAGCCGGCGACCATGTTCGGCGAGAAGCACGATCCCGAGTTCCTCAGGCACCTCTTCGAGACCACCGAGATCCTGCGCAAGCCGGTCACCGGCATCATCGCGGGCTACCACGTGCTGCCCTACATCCTGGTGGGCCCCCAGGAGGAGAAGCCGGCCGCCTCGGTGGAGATCCGCGGCAAGATCAAGGTCTCGCCGCGGCTGGTGCTGGCCCCGGGGCGCGCGGGGCAGACGTACGGCGAGCTGTTCAAGGAGCACGAGCTGATGGACGAGGCCATCGTGGCCCGCGTGTTCTCCTTCGCCTACACGAACCGCCACCAGGTCACGCTGGAGAGCGAGGACCTCCGGATCCAGCGCTGGGACCGGAACCCGCAGGCCCAGGTCGAGCGCGCGCTGGACGAGCTCGCCCAGCGCGAGGTCATCAACACCGGCGTGATCCTCGCGCCGAACGTGCGGTTCTACCCGGTCTCGCTCGACCGCTTCATCACCGAGATCCTCGACCAGGAGTTCAAGCCCTAGCCGGACGGAGGCGACCGATGGCTGACGCGACCTACGACTGGAACGCGATCGTCGACGGGCTCACCCAGTACCTGCGCCTCCGGTCGATCCCCATCGGCATGAAGCTCTTCGAGACGGTGGCCGAGATGGAGGCGATCCCCAAGATCCGCCGGCCGAAGGCCAAGCACACCACCGACCAGATCGTGGCCCAGGCCCGCCAGCTCGGCTGGACGGTCGGCATCACGATGGCCGACCTGGTGGGCGCCCAGTGCGGCGCGGTGATCGGGCTCTCGCCCCAGGACGAGGAGTGGCTTTCGGGCAAGCGCATGGCCGGGGTCTGGTTCAAGACCCAGCAGGACGCGAGCCTGCACCAGCACGCGATGGACTGCGTGCCCTACGGCCGCTACAAGGCGATGGCGGTGGCCCCGCTCACCTCGGGCCGGCTCAACCCACCCGACATCTGCCTGATCTACGGCACGCCCGGCCAGATGATCTTCTTCATCAACGGGCTGCAGTGGACCGGCTACCGGAAGATGACGTTCACCTCGGTGGGCGAGTCGGCCTGCGCCGACTCGTGGGGCAAGGCGCTCAAGACCGGCGAGCCCGCGCTCACCATCCCCTGCTACGCGGAGCGCCGCTACGGCGGGGTGGCCGACGACGAGCTGCTGATGGCGTGCCCGCCCCGCTTCCTCCCCGGGGTGCTCGAGGGCCTGGCCGCGCTCAGCAAGAACGGCCTCCGCTACCCGATTCCCCCCTTCGGCATCCAGTCCGACGCGACCGCGGGGCTCGCGGTCAGCTACCCGACCGCCGGTCGCGGATAGAGCCCGACGGGAGGCCGCGATTCGCTCCCGGTACCGCCCCGGGACCAGACCACCCAGAGGCCCAGCGCGAAGAACAGCGCCTGATGGACGAGGAAGGCCGCCACGTACGGCCGGGACACGTAGTGCACGGTCGGCGTCACGATCGCGGCCAGCACGAAGAGCGCCGCGTAGCCGACGCGGCGCCGGGCCGACAGGCCGTCCCGGGCCAGCAGCAGGAGCACGATCCAGACGAGCGGGAACTGCGCGTACACGTCCGGCACGAAGGGGCTGCGTAGCGCGGCCAGGTGGAGCAGCGCCAGCCAGGTGATCGCGCGCGGCAGGCGCGCCGGTGCGCTCCGCGCCGCGATCGCGGTCATGCCCAGCACCGCCAGCGTGTAGACCCAGGATACGACCATCTCCACGCGCTCCGACATCCCCGGCGCGTGCAGGAGCCCGAGCTTCTCGACGAAGCCGTGGACGGAATGGTTCGCGGCGATCGCGTCGGGCCGGGCGAGGATCATCGACACCGCCTCGCCGCTCGCCAGGCGGGGCAGGTGATGCGAGAAGAAGGCGTGAAAGGGGGCCCCACCCAGCACCGGCAACGAGGCGACCGTCAGCCCGATCGTGAAGGCGGCCGTCCACGCGGCCGCCCGCCAGCGTCGCTGCCACAGCAGGAGCAGGAACAGGACCCCCGGGAACACCTTGCTCAGCGCGAGCGGCGCCAGGATCGCGCCGCCCATCGCGTGGTGGCCGCGCTCGAAGGCCAGCATGGCCAGGAGGGCCCCCGCGATCGCCACCAGCTGGAGGTTCCCGAACTGGAGCGTCACCAGCGTCGGCATCGACAGCCACACGAGCGGGATCAGCCACAGCACCCGTCGGCCGGCCGCGCCCCCGACCCACAGCCCGACCGCGAGGAGCGCGGCGAGCACGACGGCCCCTTCGAGGGCGAACCAGATCGCGCGCCACGTCGCGAAGTCGTCGGACAGCGCGAGCCCCAGCCGCGAGAAGAGCAGGAAGGGCGGCGGGTACAGGTACGCGTCCATCGCGAAGCCGTCGAGCCATCGCGGCTCTCCACGCTCGCCTTCGTAGTGCGTGGTCTCGTAGACGTTCGGGACCCCGGCGCGCTGCAGGCGTCCCGCCTCGAAGTAGGCGCTCAGGCACGAGTGCTGGACGTAGAACGCGTCGTGCGGGTAGATCGAATCCTCGGTGCGCGCGCCGTCGACCATGAACAGGGACAGCCGGGCGGTCATCCCGGTGGAGGCGACCGCGGCGATCAGGCACCAGGCGGCCACGAAAGCCCGCCGCGGGGGCGGCTCCGGAAGCCGCGCGCGGAGCCAGCGGGCGAGCCACGCGGTCCCCACGAGCCCCAGGGCCGCGGAGGCGGCGATCGCGGCCGGCATCCCGACCTGCAGTCCCCGGAGGGCGGTGTGCAGGAGAACCGCGCCGGGCCCCATCACGGCGAGCGCGATCCCCACCCGTTCCACCACCACCGCCGTCGCCCGCATCGCTAGGAGCCGTCGGCGGGGCGCCGCTGGAAGATCACCAGCGAGACCAGGCTCATCACGACGTCGCCGTGCTGGTTCAGGACCCGGCTCTCGATCTTGACCGTGCCCCGGTCGGGCCGGCGGGGCTCCTCCTTCTCGCGCACGACCGACTCCACCGACAGGACGTCCCCCGGACGCACCGGCTTCAGCCACCGGAGGTCGTCGAAGCCCCGGGCTCCCGAGGTGGCCACCTGCGGGGTCATGTGCTCGGCCACCATGCGGATGAACATGGCGCCGGTGTGCCAGCCGCTCGCGATGAGGCCGCCGAACAGGCTCTGGCGGGCGGCCTCCTCGTCCAGGTGGAACGGCTGCGGGTCGAACTGGCGCGCGTACTCGATGATCTCGTCCTTCGTGACCTCGTAGCGGCCGAACCGCATGACGTCGCCGACCTTCACGTCCTCGAAGTACTTCATGCGGAGGCGGCGACGGGACGGCGGTGGTACATGGTGATGCCGACCAGCGCGAGCACCACCTCGCCCCGCTGGTTCACCATCTCCATCCGGCGGCGGACGAAGCCGATCGGCTTGCTGCGCGACGGCCACGTCTCGAGCACCTCGGTGCGCCCGTGGAGCGTGTCGCCGGGCCGGACCGGCTTGAGCCAGCGGCAGGAGTCGAGGCCGGGGGAGCCGGTGGCGGCGGCCTGCTCCCGCTGGTTCGCCTCGACCCCGAGGCGCATCAGGATCGCGCACGTGTGCCAGCCGCTCGCGATGAGCCCGCCGTAGAGCGACCGGCGCGCCGCCTCCGGGTCGGTGTGGAAGGGCTGTGGATCGTACTTGCGGGCGAAGGCCAGGATCTCGGCCTCGGTGATGGTGTGCGAGCCCAGGTCGGTCTGCTGCCCCGGCTCGTGGTCTTCCCAGTACCTCACGCGCGGCCTCCCGGGCGCCGCCTCGATCGGCGCCGGCGCTCCAGCATCAGGATAAGGGACGACGCAAGCGCGGCCGGCCAGATCCACACCAGCTCGGAGGCGAGCACGGTGAGCCCGCGCCGGGAGAAGAAGTGCAGGCCCAGGGGGGAGACCGCGATGACCCGGACCGCGCGCGGAGCGAAGAAGCGCTCGTCCGACCAGGGCCAGAGGAACGCGACCCCGAGCCCGCCGGTGGTCAGGCTGTCGAGGGCCCCGTGCGACGCGCCGGCCACGAGCAGGAACGCGAGCGCGCGCCCCGGCGGAGCCCGCAGCGCGCGCGCCGCCGCCGCGCCCACCAGGGCCACGACCACCGCGAACAGCAGCGAGTGGCTGAAGCCGCGGTGGCCGAGCGGGGCCGCGTAGGACACGCCCCAGGCGTGCGTCAGCACGTCCAGATCGGGGAGCGCGGAGACGAGCACGCCCGCGGCCAGCAGCCGCGGCGGCACCGCCTCGCGCCCGAGGCCCAGCCCGAGGGCGAGCGGGACCGCCGCGTGCGAGAAGACGGTGGGCACGGAGCGGGCTACTGCAGCTCGAACTCGAAGGTGCTCACCACCCGGATGCGCTTCACCGGGGTGCTGGTGGGGCTGAAGGGGGCCGACTCGTCGCCCCCGTCGAGGCCGAAGATCTGGATGGATCCCTGGTTGGCGGAGCGGATGCGGCCCACCCGCGCGCCCGAGTCGGCCGCGAACTGCCGGGCGGTGGCGCGGGCGTTCTTGGTGGCTTCGGCCAGCAGCTGCGGACGCAGGTCGTTGAACTTGGAGACGATGTAGCGCGGGTTGGCGGCCCCCTCGCGCTCGCCGTCGAGGACCACGCCGGCCCCGAGCAGCTCCTCGGTCATGCCGAGCGCGGTGCGCACCAGATCGACCCGCGCGGTCCGGACCACCACCGCGCTGGTCACCACGTAGCGGAAGCGGTCCGACGGCTGGGGCTGCCCGTACTCGCGGGCCAGCTTGTCCACGGTGCGGGTCGGCTGCCGCTCGATCTCCTCGTCCGGGAAGCCCTGCTTCTTGAGGAACGCCACCGCCGCGTCGCGGTCCGCGCGGATGCGGGCGTGGGCGTCCTGGAGCGTCTCGCTCGCCCGCCGCAGCCCGAGCGTCCACACCGCCTGGTCCGACTTCACCTCGCGCTCGACGAGGCCCTTCACGGTGACGACCCGCGTGTCGGACCGGAAGCGGGTGGCTCCGCGGCCCACGAAGTAGCCGGCCGCCGACAGCCCGACCAGCAGGCAGAGGCCGACGATCACCGCCGGGAGCACCCCCGACCGCCCTTCCACGTACGCCGCCATGTCCCCCCCTTGGCTGCTAGCGCGCTGCGCGGGGCCGGCCCGTCGTGTGCAGGATCGCCAGCGTGCCGACGCCCGCCACCAGTCCCCAGAACGCCGATCCGATGCCGGCCACCGCCACCCCGGACGCGGTCACCAGGAAGGTGACGAGCGCGGCCTCCCGTTGATTCGCCTGCCCCACCGCCAGCGCGAGCCCGTTGCCGATGGTGGCCAGCAGGGCCAGGCCCGCGATCGCGGTCACCAGCTCCGGCGGGAACGCGACGAAGAGCGCCACCACCGTCGCGCCGAAGATCCCGACGATCAGGTAGAACAGACCGGAGAAGACCGCGGCCACGTACCGCCGGCGCGGATCCTCGTGGGCCTCCCGGCCCATGCAGATGGCGGCGGTGATCGCGGCCAGGTTGATCGTGAAGCCGCCGAAGGGCGCGACCAGCAGATTGGCCAGGCCCGTCCAGCCGAGCAGGGGCGAGACCGGCAGGGTGTAGCCGGAGGCCCGGATCACCGCCACGCCCGGGACGTTCTGGGACGCCATGGTCACCACGAACAGGGGCAGCCCGATCCCGATGGTCGCGCCCGCGCTGAACCGTGGCGTCACCCAGATCGGGCGCGCCAGCCCCACGTGGAGCGCGTCGAGGTGCAGGAGCCCCTCCACGAGGGCGACCGCGATGCCGGCCAGCAGGGCCGCGACCACCGCGTAGCGCGGGGCCAGTCGCCGGCCGACGAGATAGGTCAGGAACATGCCGAGGGCCAGGGCGAGCTCGCTGCTCATGGCGGTGAAGACGCCGAGCCCGAAGCGGAGCAGCACCCCGGCCAGCATGCCGGAGGCGATCGGCAGCGGGATGCGGTCCATCGCGCGCTCGAACCAGCCCGAGAACCCGGTGAGGGTGACCAGCGCCGCGGAGAGCAGGAAGGCCCCGGTCGCCTCCTCGATCGAGAGGCCGGCCGCGCCGGTGGCCAGCAGCGCGGCCCCGGGCGTGGACCACGCGGTGACGACCGGCGTCCGGTAGCGCAGCGACAGGCCGATGGCGGTGAGCCCCATCCCGATGCCGAGGGCCAGCATCCAGGACCCGAGCTGGGCCGCGCTCGCCCCCACCGCGCCCGCGGCCTGGAAGACGATCGCGGCCGCGCTGGCGAAGCCGACCAGCACGGTCACGAAGCCGGCGACGACCGCCGACAGCGACAGATCCCGGACGAAGGCCATGGCGCGCGGACCCCGGACACTATAGCAACCGGTCGGATCGGGTACACTCGCCGGGATGCGGGCGTACCTCCTGTCGCGCCTCGGGCAGACCGTCCTGGTGGTGTTCCTCTCGCTGACCGCGGTCTTCTTCCTGGTGCGTCTGGGCGGCGACCCGGTGCTGCTGTTCCTGCCCATGGACATCCAGGCCAAGGACCTGGAGGAGTTCCGCCAGCGCCTGGGCTTCAACGATCCGCTCGCGGTGCAGTACGGCCGCTTCATCGCCCGCGCGGTGCGCGGCGACTTCGGCGAGTCGCTGCGCTACAAGAGCGACGCGCTGCACCTGGTGCTGGAGCGGCTGCCCGCCACCCTGGCCCTCGCCGCCGCCGCGCTGGGCCTCACCTTCTGCGTGGCGGTGCCGGTGGGCGTGCTCTCCGCGGTGCGGCGCGGCTCGCTGCTCGATCTGCTGGGCATGGGCGGGGCGGTGCTGGGCCAGGCGGTGCCCGGCTTCTGGCTCGGCCTCATGATGATCTACCTGTTCTCGGTGCGGCTCGGCTGGCTGCCCACCGGGGGCATGGGCGGGCCGCTGCACTTCATCATGCCGTGCGTGGTGCTGGCGTCGTTCTACGCCGCGCGCATGGCGCGCCTCACCCGCTCCTCGGTGCTGGACACGCTCAACGAGGAGTTCGTGCTCACCGCGCGCTCCAAGGGACTCGCGGAGCGGGTGGTGATCGGCAAGCACACGCTCAAGAACTCCGCGATCCCCATCGTGACCCTGGCCGGGCTCGACACCGGGCAGCTGCTGGGCGGGGCGGTCATCACCGAGACCATCTTCGCCTGGCCGGGTCTGGGCCGCCTCACCGTGCAGGCGCTGCTCAACCGCGACTTCCCGGTGGTGCTGGCCGCGGTGTTCGTGTTCTCGGTGACCTACACCCTGATCAACCTCGCGGTCGACCTGCTCTACGGCTGGCTCGACCCGCGCACGCGGCGGCAGGCGGCATGAGCCGCTTCGTGCGCCGTCACGGCCGCGGGGTGCTGGGCCTGGTGCTGGCCTCGCTGGTGCTGACCGCGGCGGTGGCCGCCCCGCTGCTGGCCGCCCACGATCCGGTCCAGACCGACTTCGCGGCCGGCCTCAAGCCGCCCGGCACGCCCGGCCATCCGCTCGGCACCGACCAGCTCGGGCGCGACCTGCTCTCCCGCGTCCTCTACGGGGCGCGGGTCGCGCTGTTCATCGGGCTCTGCTGCGTGCTGCTCACCGCCCTGGTGGGCGGCCTGCTCGGGCTGCTGGCCGGCTTCTTCGAGGGCTGGCCGGGCGCGGTGCTCATGCGGATCGCCGACGTGCAGCTCTCCTTCCCGTTCATCCTGCTCGCGCTCACCATCAACGCCATCGTGGGGCTGGGCCTGCGCAACATCATCGTCAGTTTGTCAGTCGCCGGCTGGGTCGTGTATGCTCGCGTGGTCCGTGGGGAGGTGCTGTCGGTGAAGCAGCGCGAGTTCGTGCACGCGGCGCAGGCCCTGGGCGTCGGACGCGCCCGCGTGCTGTTCCGGCACGTGCTCCCCAACGTGGCCCCCTCGATCGTGATCGTGGCCAGCCTGCAGTTCGCGCAGTTCATCGTGGCCGAGGCCGCGATCTCGTTCCTCGGCTTCGGGGTGCAGCCGCCGACCCCGGCGTGGGGCAGCATGCTGTCCGAGAGCCGGGACTACCTCTACGTGGCCTGGTGGCTCGCCGCGTTCCCGGGGGCCGCGCTGGCGCTCACCGCGCTCGGCATCAACCTGGTGGGCGACTGGCTGCGCGATGTGCTCGACCCGCGGTTCCGGGTCTGATGCCGATCTCGAAACGACTCGACAAGGAGACTCTCATGACGCGACTCATCCGGATGCTGGCCGTGCTCGCGGCGCTGGCCGGCCTGCTCACGACCGCGGCACCGACCACGCCGGCGGCGGCCCAGGACCGCGTCAAGGCCAGGGAGATCGTGGTGGCGTTCGCGGCCGAGCCGCGCACGCTCCTGCCCAACACCATCGTCGACTGGACCACCAACAACATGATCGAGCACATGTACGACCGGCTGGTGGACCGCGATCCCAAGACCTACCGGCCGTCGCCGATGCTCGCCACCTCCTGGAAGATCATCAACGACACCACCTGGGAGTTCACGCTCCGTCAGGGGGTGAAGTTCCACAACGGTGAGCCGTTCAACGCCCAGAGCGTGAAGGCCACCATGGACTACATCAAGGACCCGGCCAACAAGACCCACTACCTGCCCCGCTGGTCGCAGGTGAAGGAGGTCCAGATCGTCAACGACCACACGGTGCGCTTCATCACCGAGAAGCCCTGGCCGGGCCTGATCGACCGCATCGCGGGCAGCGATTTCCTGCCCATGCCGCCCAAGGCCCTCAAGGAGCAGGGCGTGCAGGCCCTCGCGGCCAAGCCGATCGGCACCGGGGCCTTCCGCTTCGTGCAGTGGGTGCGCGACGAGAAGCTGGTGGTCGAGCGCAATCCCGACTACTGGCAGACCCCCGCGGACGCCAACCGGGTCACCTTCCGCTTCATCCCCGAGTTCAGCGCGCGGCTGGCCGCGCTGCTGGCCGGCGAGATCGACGTGATGAAGGACGTGCCGCCCCAGAACGTGGAGATGCTGCAGGCGAGCGGCAAGGCGCGCCTGCGCGCCACCGTCTCCTCCCGCATCAACTACCTGGCCCTGGTGAACCTCAAGCCGGGCCCGATGCAGGACCTCCGGGTGCGCAAGGCCATCCACCACGCCATCAACGTGGACGAGCTGATCCAGCAGGTGCTGAAGGGCCGGGCGACCAAGATGTGCGGGCCGCTGTCGCCCATCAACGTGGACTACTCGCCGAAGCCCCGGTGCATCAAGTACGACCCGGCCGCGGCCCAGGCCCTCTTCAGGGAGGCCGGGATCGATCCGACCAAGCTGACGCTCACCCTCGACACCCCGTCGGGGCGCTACCCGCTCGACAAGGACGTCTCGCTCGCCATCGCCGCGCAGCTGCAGCGCCTCGGCATCAAGACCAACGTGGTGGTGAACGAGTGGGGCACGCACCTCGACAAGATCAAGAACCGCACCACCGGCGACATGTTCTTCCTGGGTTGGGGCCCCGCGCTGGACGCCCAGAACACCATCGACCAGCTCTTCTCCGCGAACCAGACCTACGCCTCGTACGGCAACAACAACGCGCTCGACGCCAAGATCGCGCAGGCGGTGACGGTGGTGGATCCGCGCAAGCGCCTCGAGGCGTGGGCCGAGCTGCAGCAGATGGTGCACGACGAGGTGCCGTGGGTCTTCCTGTGGCAGCAGCACGACCTCTACGGCGTGGCCAACTGGATCGAGTGGTCGCCGCGGGCCGACGAGCGGATCTGGATGTACGAGGCGAAGCTGGGCGCCCGCTAGGGCGATAGCGGTGCCGGGGCGAGCGCCGGCGGGGGGCCGGCGCTCGCGCCGAGGGCGGGCGGCTACTTCTTGTCCATCTTGTCGTCCTTCATCTTGCCCATGTCCTTGTCCTTCATGCCCTTGTCCATCATCTTGCCCTTGTCCATCTTGTCGCCCTTGTGCTCCATCATCGTGCCGCCCGGCTTGCCCATCTTGTCGTCCTTCATCTTGTCCCCGCTCGGCGTCTGCGCCCAGCCGCTCGCGGGTCCCATCGCCAGCAACGCCACCATCGTCGTCAGCACGAGTCGCCGCATTCGAGACCTCCCCTGTGCGTGAGATTGGACCGGCTGGGGCACAGGGTAGAAGCGCGGCAGCGGGCGTATGTCACGCCCGAGTCAAATCTCGGTCAACCGCGGGCGGGCGTGTCGGGATCGGGCGGGGTTTTCGCCGGGGGTTCGGCCTGGTTGGTCGGGGTGGGCGCCGGCTCCTCCTCGTCCGCCGCGGGCACCGGCAGCGTGTCCGCCGCCGCCTCCACCAGCTTCTCCGTTGCGGGATCGCTCAGATCCGATAGCTCTCGAATCGCCAGGTCGTACCAGATGTCGGAATGCATGGCACTCACCTCTCCCGGGCGCCGCGGGGCGCCCGTCGTTGGTGGTCTCCTCCGGCAACGGATCGAGGCATCCGGCATGCCATCGAGAAACGTCCGGAGAATCAATATGTTCTGACCGCCGGGCTGGCTCGCGCCCCGGGCATTGCGCCCGGCCGCGGGCAGCGTTCCCCGCTCGTCGCGTCGCGGGCCTGCGCCGGCAATTCTTGTTAGAATTCCGGCGCCGACCATTTCTCGAACGTCCGGAGGGCGCCATGGCGATCACCGTGTTCACGAACGCGTTTCTCATCGACTGCACCGGCGGTGATCCCCTCGACGGCGCCGCGGTCGTGATCGAGGGCGACCGCATCAAGGACGTGATCGCCTCCGGCAAGGTGGGCCCGCTCCCCGGCAAGGTCGACACCATCGATCTCCGCGGCCGCACGCTCATGCCGGGCCTTACCGATGCGCACGTGCACATCTGCGCGGTGGAGGGCAACATCCCGGAGCAGCACCGCTACAACCCGCCCAGTCTCATCGCGGCCAAGGCCCTCCGCCGGATGGAGCAGGCCCTGATGCAGGGCTTCACCACCGTGCGGGACGCGGGCGGCGCGGACTACGGCTTCCGCGAGGCCGCCGAGAGCGGCCTCTACCCGGGCCCGCGCATGCTGGTCTCGGGCCGGCCGCTGTCGCAGACCGGCGGGCACGCGGACAAGCGGCGCCGCTCGGAGTGGATCGCCCCCGTCGACTGCTGCGTGGGCATGGCCGGGATGATCGCGGACGGGGCCGACGAGGTGCGCAAGGCGGCCCGCGAGAACCTGCGCCACGACGTGGACCAGATCAAGATCATGGCCTCGGGCGGGGCGATGTCCCCCGGCGACGAGCTCGACACCACCCAGTACACGGTCGAGGAGATGCGCGCGGCGGTGGAGGAGGCGCGCGCGGTCGGCAAGTACGTGCTGGCCCACGCCTACTCCGGCTCCGCGGTGCGCAACGCGATCCAGGCCGGGGTGCGCTGCATCGAGCACGGCAACCTGATCGACGAGACCGGCGCGCAGGCGATCAAGCAGGCGGGCGCCTACCTGGTGCCGACCATGGTGACGTACGAGGCGATCGCGCGCGAGGGCAAGAACTACGGCATCGGCGACCACCAGATCCAGAAGATCAACCTCGCGCTCGAGAGGAGCCTCGAGGGGCTCACCCACGCCTATCGGGCCGGGTGCAAGATCGGCCACGGCTCCGACCTGCTGGGCGACATGCAGGCCCAGCGGGCGATGGAGTTCGAGCTGAAGGGGCAGGTCATGAAGCCGATGGAGGTGCTGCTCTCCGCCACCATGGTCAACGCGGAGATCTTCCGGATGGCGGACCGGATCGGGTCCGTGGAGCCCGGGAAGTACGCGGACCTGCTGGTGGTCGACGGCAACCCGCTCCAGAACCTGCGCGTGTTCCAGAACCAGGCCAACCTCCACGCCATCGTGAAGGGCGGCGTGTTCTTCAAGCGCGCGCTCTAGCGGCGCGCGAGGAGACTCCGCATGCCGAGCGCGGCCGACTTCGAGAAGCTGGGCGTCTTCTACCTGGGCCGCCCCTACGACTGGCAGCAGCGGAAGGGCCAGGACGGAGTGCTGCTGTACGACTCGAAGGACCTGGTCACCCACGCGGTATGCGTCGGCATGACCGGCAGCGGCAAGACCGGCCTGTGCCTGGCCCTCATCGAGGAGGCGGCGATCGACGGGATCCCGGCCATCCTCATCGACCCCAAGGGCGACCTGGGCAACCTGCTCCTGACCTTCCCCGCGCTGCGGCCCGAGGACTTCCGCCCCTGGATCAACGAGGACGACGCGCGCCGGAAGAACCTGTCACCCGACGACTACGCGCGGCAGCAGGCCGAGCAGTGGCGGAAGGGCCTGGCCGCGTGGGGTCAGGACGGCGCCCGCATCCAGCGGCTGTGCGACGCGGCCGACTTCGTCATCTACACGCCCGGAAGCCAGGCGGGCATCCCGCTCTCGATCCTGAAGTCGTTCGCGGCGCCGCCCGCCGCCATCCGCGAGGACGAGGAGCTGCTGCGCGAGCGCATCGGCACCACCACCACCAGCCTCCTCGGCCTGCTCGGCATCGACGCGGACCCCATCAAGAGCCGCGAGCACATCCTGATCGCCACCCTCCTCGACGGCGCCTGGCGTGCGGGCCGCGAGCTCGACCTGGCCGGCCTCATCCAGCAGATCCAGACCCCCCCGGTGAAGCGGGTGGGCGTGCTCGACCTCGACGCGTTCTTCCCGGCCAAGGATCGCTTCGCGCTCGCGATGTCGCTGAACAACCTGCTGGCCGCCCCCGGCTTCGGGGCCTGGATGGAGGGCGAGCCGCTCGACGTGGACGCGCTCCTGCACACGCCGGAGGGCAAGCCGCGGGTGGCCATCGTCTCGATCGCGCACCTGAACGACGCGGAGCGCATGTTCTTCGTCTCGCTCCTGCTGAACCAGGTGGTGGGGTGGATGCGCACGCAGTCCGGCACCACCAGCCTGCGCGCGCTGCTCTACATGGACGAGATCTTCGGCTACTTCCCGCCGGTGGCCAACCCGCCGTCGAAGACGCCGCTGCTGACCCTGCTCAAGCAGGCCCGCGCCTTCGGAATCGGGGTGGTGCTGGCGACGCAGAACCCGGTCGATCTCGACTACAAGGGCCTCGCCAACGCGGGCACCTGGCTCATCGGCCGCCTGCAGACGGAGCGCGACAAGGCGCGGGTGCTCGACGGGCTCGAGAGCGCGGCGGGCGCGGGCCGCCCGGGCTTCGATCGCGCCGCGCTCGAGCGCATCCTCTCCGGGCTCTCCACGCGCATCTTCCTGATGAACAACGTGCACGAGGACGAGCCGGTGGTGTTCGAGACCCGCTGGGTGATGTCGTACCTGCGCGGGCCGCTGACCCGCGCGCAGATCAAGTCGCTGATGGACGCCCGGCGGGGCGCGGCCGCCACGCCGGCCGGAAGTCCTGCCGCGACATCGCCGGCGCCCACGGCCTCCCCGGGCGGCCCCGCCGCGGCGGCCGCCGTCGCCGACCCGGGCGCCACGCCCGCGAGAGCCGCCCGTGCCGCGGCGTCGCCCGCGCCCGTCGCCGCCCCGGCGGCCGCGCGGCCGCTCCTCCCGCCGGACGTGCCACAGCACTTCGTACCCGTGGCGGGCGCGGCGCCCGCGGGCTCGACGCTCCACTACCGGCCCATGGTGATCGGCTCGGCGCAGGTCCGCTTCGTCGACTCCAAGAGCGGCGCCGACGTGAGCCGCGACCTGGTGTACCTCACGCCGATCACCGACGAGGCGGTGCCGGTGGCGTGGGATCAGGCCTCCCCGGTGGGCTTCACCACGTCGGATCTCGCCGAGAGCCCGGCCGGCGATGCCGCCTTCGCCGACCTGCCGGCCGCCGCCGCGAAGAAGAAGAGCTACGAGGGCTGGAGCAAGGACCTGGTGAGCTGGCTGCTCCAGTCGCAGCGGCTGGACCTGCTGCGGAGCCCGTCGCTGAAGGTCGTCTCACGGCCGGACGAGTCCGAGCGGGACTTTCGTGTCCGGCTCCAGGAGTCGACGCGGCAGCAGCGCGACCAGGCCGTGGAATCGCTCCGCCACAAATACGCGTCGAGGATGGCCGCGCTCCAGGAACGCCGCCGGCGCGCCGAGCAGGCGGTCGAGCGGGAGAGCGAGCAGGTCAAGCAGCAGGGCCTGCAGACCGCGATCTCGGTCGGGGCCACCATCCTGGGCGCCTTCCTCGGGCGCAAGACTGTCAACATCTCGACCATCGGCCGCGCCACCACCGCGGCCCGGGGCGCGGGCCGGGTGCTGAAGGAGTCGCAGGACGTGGGACGCGCGCGGGAGTCGGTCGCCGCGGTCGACGCGGCCATCGCGGCGCTCGACGCCGAGTTCAAGGCGGAGGCCGACGCGCTCGGCGCCGGCACCGATCCCCTCACCGAGCGCCTCGAGACCGTCTCCCTCAAGCCCACGCGCCCGAACATCTCGGTGCGTCTGGTCGCGCTCGCGTGGGCGCCGTGCTGGCGGGATCGGGCCGGCGCGATCTCACCCGCCTGGAAGTAGCCCGCTACATCTTCTTCTTGGCGTTCTCGGCGGGAACCACCTTGGTGGCGATGAGCTCGCCGTTCTTGGCCTTCTTGTAGACTGACCTTCACGCGCTCGCCCGCGTTCACGGAGCCGATCGGCGATCCGGAGGCGGACTTCGTCCGCCGGTGACGTGATGGGTCATCGCCGGCCGCCCGGGCCTGTCCGCGGACGTGGACGGTGACGTGGTGTTGTCTGCCGCGAGGCCGGGACCGGCGACCGGTCCGGTCACCATCAGTCCGGCGATCACACTTGCGTAGGTGTCGATCGTGTCCATGCTGCATCTGGCGTGGCTCGCGGTGATCATCCCGTTGGGGATCGCCGCCGCCGGGTACGCGACCTACGCGCTGGCCGGCCGCCGATCCCGCCGCGCGACACTTCATCGCCGAGGGCGCGACGGGAAGAGCTCCGCTCGAATCGCCGCGTAGCTACATGGATCTGATGTAGAAGGGACCGGCACAGCGCTCGGCCGGATCCGCCGAGAGCCGCAGATTGCCCTCGTTGACTCGATTGTCCAGTCGCCGATTGTGGGCCTCCGACTGTCTCAGGCATTCTGCCTTGTCGCCGATCACGTACGCGGTGACCGCCTCCTCCCCGTACGGAATTCCCGCCAGCGAGCGAATCTTCACCTTGTAGACGTAGGAGTAGGCCTCCTGGCCCGGCGGCGCGGCCTGGATCGTGACCTCTGAGCACTCGAGGGTGACCCAACTGCCGTCACGCACGATCGCCGGACAGCGCGCGGTGACGAACGTACCGCTATCACTCTTCAGGTTAGTGGCTCCGTCCAGCATGGAGCCTTGCCATTTGTAGCCGGTCGCCCCGGGCGTCCTGACACCTCTCGCGGTCCCATGGGCCGCCAGCGGTCTCGGGTTTCGGCGGGCAGCCCGGGTACCAGGAAACGGGCGGCCCTCGTGTATCGTAGTGGATACACGATGCGTGCGCGTGCGGCCCTCCTGCTCCTCGCGCTGGTCTCGCTGCTCGCCGTCGTCTCGCCGTCGCTCTCCTCGGACCCCTCACCCTACCCTCTCCCCAGAGGGGAAAGGGATGCGGAGGTGGCTCTCCCCAGAGGGGAAAGGGATGCGGAGGTGGCTCTCCCCAGAGGGGAAAGGGATGCGGAGGTGGTGCGGGCGGTGGATGGGGACACCATCTACGTGCGGCTCGCGGGCGGGGTCGAGAAGGTGCGGTACATCGGCATCGACACGCCGGAGGTGCATCATCCGACGCGCGGCGAGGAGCCGGGCGGGCGGGAGGCCACCGCGGTGAACCGGCGCCTCCTCGGCAACGGCCCGGTGCGGCTCGAGACCGACGTGCAGCTCCGCGACCGGTACGGTCGCCTGCTCGCCTACGTGTGGGTGCGGCGGCCCGACGGCGGCGAGCTGATGGTCAACGCGGAGCTGGTCCGCCTGGGCTACGCCGCGGTCATGACGGTGCCGCCCAACGTCCGCCACGCCGCGCTCTTCCGCCGCCTGGCCGCGGAGGCGCGCGAGCAGCACCGCGGGCTCTGGGCCGAGCCGCGCGCGGAGGCGCGGGGTATACTGAACGCCCGATGAAGATCGGCCCGATCGAGATTCCCACGCTGGCCCGCCTGGCCCCGATGGCGGGCATCACCAACGCGCCGTTCCGCCTCATCGCGCGGGAGTGCGGCAGCGGGCTCACCACCTCCGAGGAGATGGACGCCTCCGCGCTCCTCACCGGCCATCCGCACGCGGACGCGATCGCGGCCTACTACCCGGAGGAGCGCCCGCTCGCGATGCAGCTGCTCGGCAAGGACCCGGACCTGCTCGCCCGCGCCGCCGAGCGGTGCCAGCGCCTCGGCGCCGACATCGTGGACCTCAACATGGGCTGCCCGATGCCCAAGATCACCGGCAAGGGCAAGGGCGCGGCGCTCATGCGGGACGTCGCCGCCACCGCGCTGATCCTGCGCGCGCTCCGCAAGGCGGTGAGCGTGCCCCTCACCGTGAAGATCCGCGGCGGCTGGGACGACGAGCACCTCAACGCGGTGGAGGTGGCCCAGATGGCGGAGGCCGAGGGCGTCGACGCGATCACCGTGCACCCCCGCACGCAGTCGCAGCGCTTCACCGGGCGCGCCCCCTGGGCCATCATCCGCGACGTGGTGGAGGCGGTGTCGATCCCGGTCACCGGCAACGGCGACGTCCGCTCGATGGCGGAGGCCCGGCGGATGGCGGAGGAGACCGGCTGCGCCTCGGTCATGATCGGCCGCGGCGCCCTCGGCCGCCCGTGGATCTTCGACGAGGCCTTCGAGACCCTGTCGCATTCGGAGCAGCGCGCCTACAAGGAGCGGGTCATCGCCCGGCACGTGGCGCTGATCCGCGAGCGGTACGGCGACAAGTACGCCCTCGTCCAGATGAAGAAGCACCTGGCCTGGTACACGGAGGGGTTGGGCCACGCCAGCGAGTGCCGCGCCCGCATCTTCCAGACCCGCAGCCCGGACGAGGTCTGGGACGTCTTCCAGTGCTACTGGGAGCGCCCCCGCCCGGCCACCTCCCAGACCGCCTCCACGGTGTCGCCCCTCATCGCGTAGATCCGGTCGTAGAGGTTGATGGTGGGATCGCAGTGCGGCGGGAAGAACTCGATGAGCTGGCCCAGCCGCGGCAGCCGCCCCGGCTCGGTCGCCATCAGCCGCCCGTGCTCGTCGCCGGCCCACGAGTACTCGACGCCCGGCCACTCCACCGCCTCCGGCACGAACGGCCGATCGGTGGAGAACGCCTTGAAGCCGGCGTCCACCATCGCCATCTCCGCCGAGGGCACGCTCACCACCGTGGTCAGCACGGTGAGCGCCATCTCGAAGTCGTCGTAGGCGGCGCCGCGCGGGCTGCCGATGCGCCGGTAGTCGAGATCCATCACGCAGTAGGAGCCCGACTGCAGCTCGGTCAGGCCCTCGAGCTCGCTGTCGATGTTGAACGTGCCGCTCGAGCCGCCGGTCACCACGTCCACCGGCAGGCCGTGCTTCTCGAAGAGGTCGCGCGTCTTCATGAGCCGGCTCATCCAGCGGCGTGAGGTGCGGCGCCGCTCCTCGAAGCCCATGACGTGCGCGCACTGGCCCGCGTAGCCCTGGAGCCCGCGGAGGTGGAGGGCGGGCTGGGCCATCACGCGCCGCCCCAGCTCGAGGGCGGGCTCGCCCGGCTGCGTCCCGGTCCGCCGCCCTCCCACGTCCACGTCCACCAGCACGTTCAGCACGAGCCCGGCCTTGGCCATCGCCTCGCCGAGCTCCCGCACGTTGTCCGGGTGGTCCACCACCACGAGGGTCTCCGGCTGGCGGCGCAGGACGCCGATCAGGCGGCCGATCTTCTCGGGTCCCACGACCTCGGTGGTGATCAGGAGGTTCCGGATCCCGGCGGCGGCCATCACCTCCGCCTCGCCGACCTTGGCCACGCACACGCCGATCGCGCCGGCCGCGACCTGGCGGCGGGCGATCTCGGGGCACTTGTGGGTCTTGGCGTGGGGGCGAAGCTTCTTGCCGGCGGCCGCGATGTGGGCCGCCATCTTCTGGATGTTACGCTCGAAGCGATCCAGGTCGAGCAGCAGCGCGGGGGTCGGGATCTCGGGGCGCTTCATCGCGGGGCGAGCATACCACGCGCCCGAGACGCCCCGACCCGGCGGGGCCGCTAGCTGAGCGGCACGGCCATCCAGTGGCTGCGGAAGACCTGCACGCGCCGGCGGGCGAGATCGTCGCCGGAGCGGGCGGCCAGCTCGGTGGCGACGGCCAGCGCCTGCTGCACCACCGCCCGATCGCCCAGGCGCCCGAACGCGTCGCCGGCCGCCAGCACCCCGTCGAGCGAGCCCTCGCGCCGCGCGCGGAAGAGCGCGGTGAGGTACACCCGGTGGGCCCGGCGCTCCGCGATCGAGGGCTCCCCGGTGGCGCGGCCGAGCCGCAGCGCCGCCTCCCCCACCGCGATCATGCCCGGCCACCCGCGGCTGACGTGGGCCGCCGCATAGGCCTCCCGCCAGGCCACCTGGGCGGCGGCGAGTTCGCCGTGCCCGATCGCCTCGTCCATCGTCGCGAGCCGCGCTGCCCAGTCGGTCGAGGCCGGCTCCGCGGAAGCGGTCGGGATGGCGGGCAGCAAGAGAGCGGTCACCAGCAGGACGAGGAGCAGGAGCGCCTCCAGGCGTTGTCTCATGGCTCCCTCCTGATCTCGGTCGAGCACCACGCCGGAGGCCAGCACTGCCCGTGCCACGCGACAACTGCGCGGAAATTCACCTGATCCGGCGAAGGACCCGTCCCCGGCTGACGGGCATGACGCCCGACGGCGGCAGAATGCCTGACGCCGGCCCGGGCCCGCGCCGGCCCGTGTATGATGGGGCGCTTGCGTACCCCCACACTGCTCGCGGCCTCGGTCCTGCTGCTCGCCCTCGGGCCGGCGGCAGCCCTCGCCCAGGACATCAACCCCGACCGGCCCGACCTGACCACCAGCGCCGAGCTGGTCCCTGCCGGTGCTCTCCAGCTGGAGACCGGCATCGAGTACGGCCACGAGCGCACGGGCGGCCAGCCGACCGGGCAGCGGCTGAGCACGCAGGCCGTCCTTCGGGCCGGCGTCCTGCCCGTGCTCGAGCTGTCGATCGAGGGGGAGCCCTTCGACTGGGAGCGGACCGATCGCGAGGCGAGCGGCAGCGGGGACTACACGCTCGGCCTGAAATACCGCGTGTTCGATCCGTCGCCCGACAGCGCCGCGCCGTTGATCTCCGTGAAGCCGTTCGTGAAGCTCCCCACGGCCGGCGCGCCGATCGGCAGCGAGCGGCCGGACGTGGGCGCCCTGCTGCTCGTGACCTGGAGCCTCCCGAAGGGGCTCACCCTCGACACCAACTGGGGCGTGGCCGCCCTCGGGCAACGTCATCCGGAGGGGTTCATCCCCCAGGGCATCGCGTCGGCCGCGCTCACGACACCGCTCACCGAGCGGCTCTCCGCCATCACGGAGCTGTTCTTCAACACCCGGGCGGAGCGCGACAGCCGGGCCACCCTGCTCACCACGCTGGCGGTCATGTACCGCATCACGCCGCGGCTGGCGCTCGACGGCGGCGTCCGCACCACCCTCGTCGGGCCGGGGCCGGACTGGTCGGTGTTCGTGGGGCTGAGCGCGCGCTTCGGCCGCTAGGGCGGCCGGCGGCGCGTCACCGGTCGACGGTCACCTGGTCGGGCAGCTCGTTGACGTCGTCCGGCCGCCGGGGGAAGTGCCGGGCCAGGACGGCGCCCACCTCGCGCACCGCGTGCAGCAGCCCCTCGCGCGGCCGCCGGGCCCGGAAATCGGCCAGGACCCTCTCGACCAGCCGCTCCCAGTACGGTTGCCCCACCCGCTCGTGGATGCCCACGTCGCCCAGCACCGCCAGCTTGTGATCGGCCACGCTCACGTAGATCAGCACCCCGTGGCGGGCCGCGGTCCGGTGCATGCCGAGCTGCTCGAAGACCGCCACCGCGCGCGCCATGGGCTCGCCCGGGCAGCGGTGGTCGAGGTGCACGCGGATCTCCGCCGAGGTGTGCGCCTCGGCGGCCGCGATGGCCTCGGCCACCGCGTCCAGGTCCTCCTCGCGGAAGAGCGCCCGCACCCACCGGGGATGCTTCGCCATCACCAGCTCCCGCTGGAGCCGCCGCCGCCGAAGCTGCCGCCGCCCCCGCCGAACCCGCCGCTGCCGCCGCCGCTGCCGCCGCCGCCTCCGCCACCCCAGCCGCCGCCCCCGTACCAGCCACCGCCGAACCCGCCCATGCCGCCGCCGATGAACGGCCCGCCCCAGCCCCGCGAGCTTCCTGTCCAGCCCCGCCGGCGCAGGGAGGCCTGCTGCACCCGGTTCTGGATCAGCACGAAGAGGAGAAGGCCGACGAAGAGCAGCCCCAGCGCCTCCCGCCAGCCGAAGCCGTGGGTGGGCTGGCCGCGGTTCGGCCCGGGGGGGCGCTGGTAGGCGCCGGCGATCGCGCGGTCGATCGCGTCGAGGCCCGCGCCGATTCCGTCCGCGATGTGGCCCTCGCGAAACCGAGGGGCGACCACGTCACGCAGGATGGACGAGGCGATCGCGTCGGTGAGCCGGTCCTCGAGGCCGTAGCCCACCTCGAGCCGGGTCCGGCGGTCGTCGAGGAAGATCAGGAAGATGACGCCGTTGTCGAGGCCCTTCTGGCCGATGCGCCAGGCCTGGGCCAGGCGGATCGAGAAGTCCTCCAGGCTCTCGCCCTGGAGCGATCGGAAGATCGCCACCACCACCTGGTTGCTGCTGGTCGCTTCCCGCGCGATCAGCTTCTGCTCGAGCCGGTCGCGGTCGGCGGGGGCCAGGACGCCCGCGTAGTCGTTGATGCGCCGGTCGGGCGGCGGCGGAATCGGCAGAGCGCCCGCGGCCGGTCGGGTGAGGAGAACCAGCAGCAGGAGCGCGGGCACGAGGCGGCGGAGCATGGATTTCCCCCGCCGGCGCGCCGGCCTAGAACTTCACCTTCGGGGCTTCCTGGGCGCCCGGGGCCGCCTCGAAGAAGGCCTTCTCCTTGAAGCCGCGCAGCGAGGCCACGATGCTGCCGGGGAACAGGCGCAGCCGCGTGTTGTAGTCGCGCACCGCCTCGTTGTAGCGCATGCGCTCCACCGCGATGCGGTTCTCGGTGCCCTCGAGCTGGCTCTGCAGGGTGAGGAAGTTCTGGTTGGACTTGAGATCGGGATAGCGCTCGACGGTGACCAGCAGCCGACCCAGCGCGCCGGTCAGCTCGTTCTGGGCCTGCTGGAACTTCTGGAACGCGGCCGGATCGTTGATCAGCTCGGGGGTCGCCTTGATGCCGGCCACGCTGGCGCGGGCCTTCGTCACCTCTTCCAGCACCGTGCGCTCCTGGGCCGCGTAGCCCTTCACGGTCTCCACCAGATTCGGGATCAGGTCCGCGCGACGCTGGTAGACGTTCTGCACCTGCGCCCACTTCTCGTTGACGAGCTGCTCCTGGGCCACCAGCTGGTTGTTGATGCCGATCGCCCACGCGATGCCGCCGATGACGATCAGGATGATCACGCCCAGCACGATCAGTCCGGTTTTCATGGCCGCAGTATACCCTCTGTCAGAGGTCGTTACCCGAATACGACTGGTTGAAGGACTTGTTGCAGAGGGGGAAGTCCGGCACGATGTTCCGGAGCAGCGCGTGCGAGAGCGGCCGCCAGTTGAGGAAGGACGGGTCCATGATCTTCACCCGGTAGAGGCGGCCCGCCGCGTCGGCCATCACCCAGTGGAGGATGCCGCCGCGCCAGCCCTCCACGAGCCCGAACGCGGGCTCGAAGGCCGGCAGCGGGCCGAGCGGCGCCGCGAGCGGGCCGTCCGGGATCCCGTCGAGCGCGCGGCGGATCAAGGCCGCCGCCTCCCGCGCCTCCTCGAGCCGCACCAGGGTGCGCGCCTTGACGTCTCCGCCCTCGTGCACCACGACCCGCACCCCCAGCCGGTCGTAGGCCGCGAACGGCTGGTCCCGGCGGACGTCCGCGTCGATCCCGGAGGCGCGCGCCACCACGCCCAGCACCCCGTAATCCCGCGCGATCCCGGTCTCGAGGCGCCCGGTCTCCTCCAGGCGGTCCATCACCAGGGTGTTGCGCAGGGTGAGCGCGGCGATCTCGTCGAAGTCCCGCACCGCCGCGTCGACCTCCGCGGGAAGATCCAGGCCCGGAGGCAGATCGTGGCCCACACCGCCCGGGACGACGCCGCCGCGCAGGAGGCGATTGCCGGTCAGCCGCCGGTTCAGGCGGAGCACGCGCTCGCGGATGCGGAAGCAGTGCGAGTGGGCCACCGCGTAGCCGGTGTCGTTGGCGATCATCCCGAAGTCGCCCACGTGGTTGTAGAGCCGCTCCATCTCGAGCAGCACCACCCGCAGCCGCCGCGCCCGCTCCGGCACCACCGTGCCCGCGGCGGACTCCAGCGCCTGGCAGTAGGCGAGCGAGTGGCCGACCGTGGTGTCGCCGGACACGCGCTCGGCCAGCGCCACCCCGTCGCCGGGGGCGCGGCCCTCGAAGAGCTTCTCGGTCCCCTTGTGGGTGAAGTAGAGCCGCGACTTCATGTCGATGATGGTCTCGCCCACGACGCTGAACCGGAAATGGCCGGGCTCGATCACGCCCGCGTGCACCGGTCCCACCGGGATCTCGTACACGCCCTCGCCGCCCACCTCGGTGAACGGGAACGGGCTCCCGTCGTCCTGGAACTGCCGGGGGGCGGCGTCCTTCCGCAGGGGGAAGTAGTCCTCCGGCCAGAAGGCATGGCGCACCAGCGGACGGGGGTCCGGATGTCCGGACGCCCGGATCCCGAAGAGGTCGAACAGCTCCCGCTCGAACAGCGAGGCGGGGTAGTAGAAGGTGGCCAGGGAGGTGAGCGCGGGCGCCTCCGGCGGCAGCCACTGCGCGGCGTGCACGAACCAGTGCTCCCGGGGATGCGCGAAGAGGTCGTACACCTCGAAGCGCCCCGCGTCGGCGCGACGGTCGTTGCCGACCATCAGCCGCAGCTCGGCCCCGTGGTCGGCGCGGAGCACCAGCGCGAGGCGGCGGGCGTCGCGCGGCTCGATACGACAGTGCAGCTCGCGACCGCGTACCACCCGCACGTCGTGGAGGCCGCCGTCCAGTCGGCCGGCGAGGGCCCGGGCGAGCGCGTCGAGGTCCTTCATCGCTCCACCATGGTCACGATGTCCTGCAGGAGGATCTCGAGCGGGTCGGGCAGGACGAGGCCGAGGACCAGCAGGACCAGCACGCAGACCGCCAGGGGCACGAGGGCCCAGCGCTCCGTCTCCCCGGCGGGCAGGTCGGTCCGCGCGGCGCCGTAGAGCATGCGGTTGAGCTGGGCGACCACGGCCACGAACGCCACCGCGAGCAGCGCGAGCACGAGCGCCATGAGCCAGCCGTGCCCGGTGGCGAAGCCGGCCCGGAGCAGCGCCAGCTTGGAGAGGAAGAGGCCGCCCGGCGGCAGCCCCACCAGCGCGAGGGCGCCCGCCGCGAAGAGCCCGCCGGTCACCGGCATGGTGCGGAGCAGCCCGGAGACCTCCCGGATGTCGGCGGTGCGGTAGCGTCCCAGGATCCGCCCGGAGAGGAGGAACATCATCGACTTGGCCGCGGTGTGGTTCACCAGGTGCAGCATCGAGGCGAACACCCCGAGCGGGCCCAGGGCGAGGCCCAGGCACATGAGGCCGGTATGCTCGATGCTCGAGTAGGCGAGCAGGCGCTTGTAGTGCCGCTGCCCGGTCAGCGACAGCGCGGCCACCCCGAGGGAGATCACGCCGAGCCCCATCAGCAGGCCGTCGGGCACCGGCCCGTCCACCGCCAGGGCCACCACCGCCTTCCACCGCACGATCGCGTACAGCGCGACGGCCAGCAGCACGCCCGACATCATGGCGGAGAGCGCGGCCGGGGCTTCCGCGTGGGCGTCGGGCAGCCAGGTGTGCATGGGAGCCAGGCCCGCCTTCGTGCCGTAGCCCACCAGGATGAACACGAAGGACAGCTGCATGGCGGCCGGGTGGAGCGCGGGCGCCGCGTCCATCAGCACCGTCCAGCGCAGAGCGGACTCCTGGGGCCCGGCCACGGTGGCGAAATCGAAGTACGCCAGCACCGTGCCGACGAACGCGAGGGCGATGCCGACCGAGCCGATCAGGATGTACTTCCAGGAGGCCTCCACCGAGGCGCGGCTCACGTGCAGCGGCACCAGGAGCGCGGAGGTGATGGTGGTGGCCTCGATGGCCACCCACATCACGGCCACGTTGCCGGTGGTGACCGCGATCAGCATGGTGGCCGCGAACAGGCTCGCGAGGGCGCGGAAGCGCCGCCCCTCCCCGGGCGCGGCGTGACCACCGCCGGGGCCCAGCCCCATCGCGAGCGCGCCGACGAAGGCCACGCACACCGCGAGCACGGCGGAGAGCGCGTCCACGCGGAACAGGCCCTCGGGCCCCCAGGTGGGCACGCCGCCCGCCACCACCCGCGCGGCGAGTCCCAGCGCGCCCGCGAGCGAGCCCGCGGCCAGCAGCGCCACCAGCGCGCGGGTCGTGCGGGGCGCGCCCGGGATGGCGGCGGCGAGCACCGCCCCCAGCACCGGACCGCCCAGCAGCAGCAGGAAGAGCGCGGGCTCGGACACGGCTCAGCGCCTCAGCCGGTTGAGCTGCTCGACGTCCAGGCTCTGGAACGTCTGGTGGATGTGGTAGACCACGATCTGCATGACGAGGAACCCCATCATCGCGTCGAGAAAGACGCCGATCTCCACGATCAGCGGGATGCCGTAGGTGCCGAGCACGGCGAGCAGCGCGATCCCGTTCTCGAGCATCAGGAAGCCGATCACCTGGGCCAGCGCGTGCCGCCGGCTGACGATCACGAACAGGCTCACGAACACCACGCCCATCGCGAGCGGCATCCCGGCCCGGGTGGGGAGCGGGCTCGCCTCGACCAGGGGCCGCATGACCACGTAGGCCAGGAGGACCAGCAGCGCGCCGGCCAGGAGCGAGGTCGCGGTGTTGACGTAGGGCGGGACGTGGCGGGCCGGTCCGAGCCGCCGGGCCATGCGGTGCAGCAGCACCGGGATCCCGACGCCCTTGAGCGCGATCAGCAGCACCGCCACCAGGTAGAGCTCGTGCTTGTCCGCGAAGTACCCGACCAGGCCCGCGGTGGCGCCGAGCGCGATCGACTGGATCGCGAGCGCGCTCACGTGGGCGGGGGTGCCGCGCCGCCACAGCAGCAGGAACGAGGTGATGAGCACCAGGCTCGAGCCGAGCATGGCGAGCTGCGCGAACGCGTCGTTCACGGCCCTACCTCGAGAGGAACGACGCGGTGATGGCCAGGAGGGCCAGCACGAAGGAGACGCTCAGCAATTCGGGCACCCGGAAGAGCCGCAGCTTGGCCACGCGGGTCTCGAACACCGCCACCGCCGCCGCGAGGACGGCCAGCTTGGCCACGTAGGTCACCGCCGCGAGCAGGAGCGCGCCCGGGCCGAGGGTGGTCGCCACGCCCCAGGGCACGAACAGGTTGGCGAGCAGCGTGAAGAACACGAGCAGCTTGAGCGCGGCCGCCCACTCGATGAGGGCGAGGTACCGGCCCGAGTACTCCAGCACCATCGCCTCGTGGATCATGGTGAGCTCGAGATGGGTGGCCGGGTTGTCCACCGGCAGGCGCCCCGTCTCGGCGAGGGTGACGATGAACAGCGCGGTGAACGCGAGCAGGTAGCCGGGGCTCACCGCATCCGCGGGCCGCGCCATCGCGCGCGCCACGATCTCGCCCAGGTTGGTCGAGCCCGCCCCGAGCGCGAGCGCGAACATGGCCACCGCGATGCTGGGCTCGGCGAGCGCGGCCACCGTCATCTCGCGGCTCGCCCCCATGCCGCCGAACGCGGAGCCGGGATCGAGCCCGGCCAGGGCCAGGAAGAAGGTGCCGAGCAGCAGCAGGTACACGACCACCAGCAGGTCCCCGACCGGGTCGAGCGGCAGCGGCACCGCGAGCACCGGCAGCAGGAAAGTCACCGCGGCGGTGCTCGTGAACACCACGTACGGGGCCAGGCGGAACAGCCACGACGCGTTGACCGAGACCACCGTCTCCTTGGCCAGCAGCTTGCGCAGGTCGAGGTAGGGCTGCCAGACCGGCGAGCCGCGCCGGTTCTGCATGCGCGCCTTCAGCCAGCGGATCAGCCCGATGAGGCCCGGGGCCACCGCCAGGCACAGCAGCGCCTGGGCGGCCGCCAGCACGTGGCCGCTCGCCGCGGTCACGGGGCCCCGCTCACGAGCAGCGCCCCCAGCAGCAGCACGAGGGCTCCCACCACGTAGGCCAGGTACGCGTGGATCGAGCCCGACTGGAGCAGCAGGGTCCGCCGGCCCCAGCGCCGAACCCGGCCCAGCACCGGCTCGTAGAGATAGTGCTCGAACCACGGCAGCAGGCGCGCGCGGTACGCGATGGCCTGCACGAAGTAGCGCGACTCGGGATGATGGTCGACGGTGACGTCCTCGGTCGGCCGGTAGATCGCCGAGAATACGCGGCGCAGGGGCTCCGCGAAGGCGGTCGCGGTGTACTCCATGCGCGGGCTCTGCCCCACCCGCCCGCAGCCCCAGGTGGCCGCCAGCCGCACGGGCCGGCGCGAGGAGACCGCGCGCACCAGCAGCCACACCAGCCCGAGGCCGACCGCGAGGCCGGCGATGACCGCGGGCGGCGACATGCGGGCCAGCCCGGCCGGCGTCTGGAACGAGAGCCACAGCGCGAAGGTCGGCGGATGCGGCGCCAGCCCGACGAGCGTGGAGGCGACCGCCCCCGCCGCGGCCAGCGCGGGCAGGGCTCCCGCGGCCAGCAGCACGCACGCGGCGGCCAGCGCCACCATCCCGGCGCGCATCGTGACCGACGCCTCGTGGGCCGCCGCGGCGGCGTCGGAACGCGGCAGGGCGAGGAAGCTGATCCCGAAGGCCTTGGCGAAGGCGGCCGCCGCGAGCCCCGCGGTCAGGGCCAGCACGCCGAGGGCCAGCACCATCAGCACCGCCACCACCGGCGAGGCCACCGCGACCCCGGGCAGCAATGCCTGGAAGAGCAGCCACTCGCTCATGAACCCGTTGAGCGGCGGCAGGCCCGCGATGGCCACCGTGCCGAGCAGCATGCACGGGGCCGTCCACGGCATCCGCCGGATGAGCCCGCCGTACCGGTTCATGTTGCGCGTGCCGGTCGCGTGGAGGATGGAGCCCGCGCCCAGGAACAGGAGCCCCTTGAAGGCCGCGTGGTTCAGCGCGTGGTAGAGCGCAGCCGCCACCGCCAGGGCCGCCGCCCGCGGCAGGTCGAGGGCCTGGAAGAGGAAGCCGGCCCCCACTCCCAGCGTGATGAGGCCCGCGTTCTCCACCGTGGAGTAGGCGAGCAGGCGCTTGATGTCGTCCTCCATCAGCGCGTAGAGGACGCCCACCAGCGCCGAGGCCGCGCCGAGCCCGATCAAGAGCGCGCCCCACCAGGCCGGACCGCCGCCGAGCACGTCGAAGCCCACGCGGAGCAGACCGTAGATGCCGAGCGTGATCATGACGCCCGACATCAGCGCGGAGACGTGGCTGGGGGCGGCGGGGTGTGCCCGCGGCAGCCACACGTGGAGCGGCACCAAACCCGCCTTGGAGCCGAAGCCCAGCACGGCCAGCACGAACACCAGCCCGCGCGCCGCGGGGTCGAGCTCGGCCGCGGCCGCGCTCAGGTCCGCGAAGTCGAGCGAGGGCGCCGCCGCCCCGAGGAAGAGGAAGGCGCCGAGCAGGAACGCCAGCCCGACCTGCGTCATCCCGAGGTACCAGGTGCCGGCCCTCACCGTCTCGGGATCCTCGTGGTCGGTGAGCACGAGGAAGTAGGAGGCGAGCGACATGCCCTCCCAGGCGAGCAGGAACGTCATCACGTTGCCGGCGAGGGGCACGAGGCTGGTGGCGAGCAGGAACAGGTTCAGCGCGACTCCCAGCCCGCGGAGCGAATACCGACCGGCGTAGCCGGCCACGTACCCCGCGCCGTAGAGGACGGCCGGCGCGGCCACCACGCCGATCAGCACGAGGAAGAAGGCGGCGAGGACGTCGAGGCGGAGGACCACGCCGCCCGCGACCGCCGCCACGTCCAGCGCCGCCCAGTGATGCGCCGCCCCGCCGGCCGATCCGCTGAGGCCGAGCAGGAGCCCCGCGATCGCCCCGACGATGGCGCCGGCGGCCGACGCCGTGTGCCCCCCGCGCTCCTGTCCCCAGACGCCCGCCGCGGCAGCGCCGGCGGCGTAGCCGCCGACCATCACCGCGAACAGGAGGTCGGTCACGGGCTAGGAGCGGGGGGCCCCGCGCATCGCGGTCAGGATGCCCCGCAGGATCTGGACGGGCTCGGGCGGACAGCCATCCACGAACACGTCCACCGGGACGACGCGATCGACGCTGCCCACGACCGCGTAGCTGCCCGCGAACACGCCGCAGGTGCGCGCGCAGTCGCCGACCGCCACCACCAGCTTGGGCGCGGGCGTGGCCTCGTAGGTCCGGCGGAGCGGCACCTCCATGTTGCGGGTGACCGGGCCGGTGACCAGGAGGAGGTCGGCGTGACGCGGAGACGCCACGAAGCGGATCCCGAACTGCTCGCTGTCGTAGACGGGACCGCTGAGGCCGGTGATCTCGATCTCGCACCCGTTGCAGGAGCCCGCATCCACCTCGCGGATCGCCAGGGTGCGGCGGAAGAGCCGTCGGGCCTCCGCCTGGACCTCGCGGGCCACGTGGAGCATCTCGGCCTCCTCCGGCGAGGGCGCCGCCATCGGCAGGGTCACGACTCCCACCCTTAGCATCTTCTGAAAGAGCAGCATCAGGCAGCTACTATGGCGCGCTCTCCCCGCCGGGACCAAGGAATGAGATGGCCGCGCCCGCGTGACGGCTGCCCCGCGCCGCGTGACGAGAAGGGCGCGCCGCGGCGACGCGTCAGCCGCGCAGGCGCGCGATGACCGCGTCCGCGAAGGCGGCGGTGCCGAGACGGCCGCCCAAATCGCGGGTCTTGCAGCCCTCGGCGAGCGCGCGGTTGTAGCCCTCCTTGATCCGCGCGGCCACCTCCGCGCAGCGGGGGTCCGCGCGCGTCTCGGCCAGGTGGTTCAGGAGCATGACCGCGGACATCAGCAGCGCGAGCGGGTTGGCCACGTCGCGGCCCGCGATGTCGGGCGCCGAGCCGTGCACCGCCTCGAACACCGCGCCGTCGTCGCCGATGTTGGCGCCCGGCACCACCCCGAGCCCGCCCACCAGACCCGCGCAGAGGTCGCTCAGCACGTCGCCGTAGAGGTTCTCCAGGAGCAGGATGTCGAACCGGGTGGGATCCTGCACGAGCCCCATGCACCCGGCGTCGATGATCATCTCCTGGTAGTCGATCGCCGAGAACTCCTGGTCGTGCACCTGGCGGGCGCAGCGGATGAACATCCCGTCGGTGAGCTTCATGATGTTGGCCTTGTGGAACACCGTCACCTTCTTGCGGCCGCGCTGCTGCGCGTAGCGGAACGCCCAGCGGGCGATGCGCGTGCAGGCCTTCTCGGTGGCGACCTTGGTGGTGGTCACCACCCCGGGGGCCAGCGAGGCCTCGATGCCCGAGTAGAGGCCTTCGGTGTTCTCGCGGATGATGACCAGGTCCACGCCGGTGTAGCGGGTGGGCACGCCCTCCAGGTTGCGCACCGGACGCACCGCCGCGTAGAGGTCGAGCTCCTTGCGCAGGCGCACGTTGATGGAGACGAAGCCCTCGCCGATCGGGGTGGTGCAGGGCCCCTTCAGGGCCACGTGGAGGCGGGAGATGGCGTCGAGCGTCTCCTGCGGGAGCACGTCCTGGCCGCGCTCGAGGGCCGCGAGGCCGGCGCGGCACTCGACCCACTCGATGGGGGCGCCCGCCGCGTCGAGGATGCGGCGGACCGCCGCGGTGACCTCGGGTCCGATGCCGTCGCCGGGGATGAGCACGGCCTGATGTCTGGCCATGCCGTCATTATCCCCCCGCGGTGATTAAAGCTTCACCGGCACGAACTCGGTCGTGTAGTGCTGGTCGAGCGGCAGCCGCTGCTTGAGCACCCCCAGGTCCAGCAGGGTGTCCTGCATGAACTTCATCGCGTCCAGGTCCATCCGCCCGTCGACCGAGAGCAGCGGCTTCACCAGGTCGTAGGCCCGCCGGGCCGCCGGCTCGGGCCAGCCGATGCCCTTGGCGGCGATGCGGATCGACTCGTCCGGGTGGTCCCGGAAGAACTTGTGGCCCTGGAAGATCGCCCGCAGCGTGCGCTGGACGGTGTCGCGCTTGGCCTTGATGATGTCGTCGGTGGTGTAGGCCACGAGGCTGATCCACTTCGGGGTGACCTCGTCGAGGCGCATGAGGATGCGCCCCACCCCCTGGGCCTCCAGCACCGCGCCCGCGTCGCCGAAGATGCACGCCTGGGTCTCGCCCCGCCGGAGCGAGGCGGCCTGGGCGTCGAGACCGCCCACGCCCACGATCTTGATGTCCTTCTCCGGCTCCCAGCCCATCTTCTTGGCCAGCATGCGCGCGAACACCCAGGTGGTCGAGCCGACCACGGTGACCCCGATGGAGCCGCCCTTGAGGTCCTCGACCTTCTTGATGCTCGGGCCCACCGTCAGCGTGAAGTGGTTCTTCTCCAGGATGGTGGCGATCGCCCGGATCCCGGTCCCGCGCTCGCGGAACACCAGGGGGTCGGTGGCGCCGGTGATCCCGATGTCGGCCGCGCCCGCCAGCACGCCCTTGAGCAGGTCGGGGCCGCCCTTGAACGGGACCATCTCGGCGTCGAGGTCGTTCTGCTTGAAGAAGCCCTTCTCGATGCCGATCATGGTGGGGGCGTTCACCCCGAGGTCGCCCAGCACCACGCAGCCCACCTTCACCGCGGTGGCCGCGCCGGCCCGGGGGGGCCGCCAGGCGCCCATCGTCGCGGCCGCCGTGGCCGCCGCCATCGTCCCGAGGAACCGCCGCCGCGTCGTCGCCATCGATCGGGCCTCCTGTGTCAGCGCCAGCGGGAGAGCCGCCGGCTCCAGTGCTCGAGAGACAGTACCACGACGATGGACAGCGCCGACACGATCGCGGTGGCCGCGAAGAGGTCGGGCGCCCGGAAGGCCAGGGCCATCCGCTGCATGAGGAAGCCCATGCCGCGGGTGCCCGCGAACATCTCGGCGAGGAGCACGCCCAGCATCGCGAACACGATCCCCACGCGCATGCCCGCCACCACCGAGGGCAGCACCGCGGGCAGCAGCACCTTGCGGCTCACCTGCCCGCGGGTGGCGCCCATCGACACCGCCGCGGTCACCAGGGTCGGATCCACGTCGCGCGTGCCCGCCGCCACCATCAGCACGATGGGGAACACCGCGAAGAGCGTGGCGGTCAGCACCGCGGTGGTGGCGCCGAGGCCGCAGATGAGGGCGATCCAGGGCAGCACCAGCACCTTGGGCACGCCGTAGGCCGCCACCACGTAGGGCATCGCGACCGCGTGGGGGAAGCGGCGGGCGCCGAGCCAGAGCCCGGCCGCCACCCCGAGCCCCACCGCGAGGACGTAGCCGGCCAGCGCCTTCAGCAGCGTGTCGCCCAGGCGCGACAGCGCCTCGCGCGCGGTGCTCCCGAGCGCGGCCGCCACCGCGGCCGGCGTCGGCACGAACAGCGGGTCCGCGACGCCGGTGCGGACCGCGAGGTCCCAGAGCAGGAGCAGCGCGGCCAGCGAGAGGGCCTGGCAGCCCAGGACGCCTAGCCGGCCCATCGCTTCACCCGCGCCTCCACCAGCGCCCCCGCGGTGTCGAGCGCCAGCACGCCCGCGCCCACCAGGACCGCCAGCACCGCGTACTCGCGGGTCATCATGAGGCCGTAGGCGTAGCTGATCACGTACCCGACGCCCGCGCGCGCGCCCAGGATCTCGCCCACCAGCACGCCGACCACCGCGAGGGCGAGGCCCGCGCGCAGGCCGCCCACCATGGTGGAGGCCATCGCGGGCAGCATGACCTTCCGGAAGACGGTGAACGGGCGCGCGCCCATCGAGCGCGCCACCGTCACCAGCGTCGGCGGCACCTGGCGGATGCCGGCCAGCACCGAGAGCACGACCGGGAAGAAGCCGAGGAGCACGCCGAACGCGATCTTCGACGCGGGCCCCAGGCCGAAGAAGAGCATCAGCGACGGGTACCAGATGACGCTCGGCACCGCGTAGAGCGCGGCGAGGAGCGGCTCGTAGATCCGCCCCACCGTGGTCCGGAGCCCCAGCAGGAAGCCGAGCCAGAGGCCCGCCGTCACCGCGATGGCGTACGCGGCCAGGATCTCCTTCACGGTGAGCCACACGTGCGCGGCCAGCGGCGGCAATTCGGGCACCCGCCACATCGCGAGCAGCGCCCCCGGCAGGGCCGAGGGCCGGACGTAGAAGAGCGGATTGAGCGGGGCGGCCACCGCCTCCCACAGGGCGAGCACCGCCACCGCGATCGCCACGCGTCCCGCCAGCACCTTCACGGCCGGCCCCCCATGGCCTTCAGCGACTCCTCCCGCACCTGCTCCCAGAGCTTGGCGCGCAGCGCCGTGACCTCGGGCGCGTTCAGATCGCGCGGGAACGGCAGCGTCACGTCGAGCACGTCCTTGACGCGGCCGGGGCGCGCGGTCATGACCACGATGCGGTCGGAGAGCGCGATCGCTTCCTGCAGGCTGTGGGTGACGAACACCACCGTCTTGCGCGTGCGCCGGCGGATGCCCACCAGCCACTCGCCCATCAGCAGACGCGTCTGCTCGTCGAGCGCGCCGAAGGGCTCGTCCATCAGGAGGATCGGGGTGTCGAGCGCGAGCGCGCGGGCGATGGCCACCCGCTGCCGCATGCCGCCCGAGAGCTCGCGCGGATACTTCCGCTCGAAGCCGGCCAGCCCCATGGGCTCCAGCAGCCCGCGCGCGATCTCGCGGCGCTTGGCCGCCGGCACGCCCCGCAGCTCCAGGCCGAAGGCCACGTTGTCGAGCGCGGTTCGCCAGGGGAAGAGGCCGCCGTCCTGAAAGACGAGCGCGACCTTGTCGGGGCTGGGCCCCGCGCACGGGACGCCGTCCAGCAGCACGCGCCCGGCGTCCGGCGTCACGAGCCCGCCGATCATGCCGAGCACGGTGGACTTGCCGCAGCCGCTCGGCCCCAGGAGGGAGACGAACTCCTCGCGCCGTACCGTGAGGCTGACCGAATCGACCGCCTGCACCGGTCCGCTGGAGGTCTCGAAGCGCTTGCCGATCGCGTCGAGCACGATCGGCGCGGGCGCGGCCGTCGCGGCGCCGTCCGGCATGCGCGCATTATGCTACAGTGCTAGCGAAAAGGAGGGCTCCATGCCGGACACGGTGCACCTGGGTAGTGGGAAGGTTCGCGAGATCTACGCCCTCGACGACGAGCGACTCCTGCTCGTGGCCTCCGATCGCATCTCCACCTTCGACGTGGTGCTGCCGACCGCGATCCCGGACAAGGGCCGGGTGCTGACCGGCATGTCGGGCTTCTGGTTCGCCCGTACCCGCTCGATCTGCGCCAACCACCTGCTGGCGCTCAGGCCCGACGGCCGCTCCACCGAGTGCCGGCGGCTCGAGATGCTGCCGATCGAGTGCGTGGTGCGCGGCTACCTCTCCGGCTCCGGCTGGAAGGACTATCAGAAGTCGGGCACGGTCTGCGGCCATCGGCTGCCCGCGGGCCTGCGGGAATCCGACCGCCTCCCCGAGCCGATCTTCACGCCCGCCACCAAGGCCCAGACCGGCCACGACGAGAACATCACCCGCGAGCAGGGCGCGGCCATCGTGGGCGCCGAGCGCTTCGCGGAGGCGGAGCGGCTGTCGCTCGCGCTCTACGTCTTCGCGTCCGCCTACGCGCGCGAGCGCGGCATCATCATCGCCGACACCAAGTTCGAGTTCGGCGTGGACCGCGGCGGGCGGCTGGTGCTGGGCGACGAGGCGCTCACCCCCGATTCCTCGCGCTTCTGGCCCGCGGACCAGTACGCGCCGGGCGGGCCGCAGCCCTCGTTCGACAAGCAGTACGTGCGCGACTACTGCGAGAAGATCGGCTGGGGCAAGACCTATCCGGGCCCCGAGCTGCCGGAGGACGTGGTGGCCGGCACCCGCCGGCGCTACGTGGAGGCCTTCGAGCAGATCACCGCCATCCCGTTCGCCGAGTACCTGGCCAACCCCTCCATCGTCCTCGCTTGAAAGAGCCTTCCCTCCTCATATCCCTCTCCCCTTAGGGGAGAGGGCAGGGTGAGGGGCGGCTTTCAGGGCTCCGGCGCCACCGGATGCACGCCCGGCAGCTCCGGGTGGAAGCCGCCTGTCTCCGGCGGCCGCGGCGGACGCCTCAGCGCCCACGCCAGCGCGATGCCCCCGACGCCGATCAGCAGCCCGTCCACGACGCGCAGGATCGGCGGGAACATCGGGCACCACCCCGCGAGCCCGATCGCGTAGACGATGCCGGCCCATCGGGGCAGCGCGCGGCTCCGCGCGATGGCGGTGGCCAGGACGATGGCCCCGAGCGCGAGCAGCAGCAGGCCCAGCAGCATGACGAGCGTGGCCCCGCCGATATAGATGAGGGTCACCGCCGGCGCGACCGACGGGTTGCCCGCGAGGAAGAGCCGCCCGAGCGCGGGCATCGCGTAGAGCTCCACCCCGAGCGTGGGCAGGATGAGCGCCACGCCCGCGATGCAGAGCCGCATGGCCCGGCGCGAGCGCGTCTCGACGCCCGCGGCGGCGAGCCGCGCGTGCAGCGCCGGCAGCACGCACAGCAGCAGCACGAAGCCGGTCAGGGCGAGGTAGTGCGCGAACCGCCACACGCCGGAGGCCATCGCCGGCGCGCCCGCCTGCATGGTCTCCAGGGGATGCGCGGGATCGAAGAAGAAGAACGGCCGGAACTGCGGGAACAGCGCGAGGGCCAGGCTCGACAGGCCGAGGGTCAGGGCGGCTCCACGCATGGACGGCTCCCTTCCGCGCCGGGCGGGCGCGCTCAGCGCTCGCCGCGCCCGACGTAGCCTCGCTGGCGATCGAGCGCCCGCAGCGCCTTCGGCCGCTTGCCGGCCGGCCCGTAGCCGCCGCCGCCCGGCGTGCTGATCAGCACCCGATCGCCCCGCTCCAGCACGTGCTGCCGCCGGTGATCCACCTTCTTGCCGTTGATGCGCACGTCCCCGAGCCCGCCCGGGCCGCCGCCCGCCAGACCGGGCGCGGGGAAGCGCGTGCGCTCGGCCATGAAGCTCATCACGATGGGCCGCGGCGACTCGCTCTCGATCAGGATGTCCTGCCCGAGCCCGCCGCGGAAGGTGCCCTTGCCGCCCGAGCCCGGCCGCATGCGCTTGTAGTGGAAGAAGAGCGGGCTGTTCCGCTCCGCCACCTCCACCGGCGTGCTCGAGATGTTGCTCGGCCACGAGAGCACGTGCTCGCCGTCCTTGGACGCGGTGGCCCCCATGCCGCCGTTGAAGAAGAGCACGGTGGTGTAGGGCCGCCCGTCGTCGCGCGTGCCGGACTGGGCCACCGCCCAGAGCGGCGAGCCGGCCGCCGCGGCCACCCGATCCGGGATCACCTGATGGAGCGCGCCCAGCACCAGGATCGGCACGTAGTGGCCGGTCTGCGCGCGGCTCACCACCGCGGCGGGGAACTTCGGGTTGAGGAGACACCCCTCGGGCGCCTCCACCGTGACCGGCCGGTACATGCCCTCGTTGTTGGGCAGCCCGGGCAGGAGCGCGCAGCGCACCGCGTAGGCGGTCATCGCGTAGGTGTAGGCCATCACGCAGTTGATCGCGCGCGGCTGGGCGGGCGACGTCCCCGTGAAGTCGGCCACGATGCGGTCCCCCGCTACCGTGAGCGCCAGGCGGAACTTGTAGGGCGCCTCGAACCCGTCGGTGTCGATGCCGTAGCGATACGTCCCGTCGGGCACCGCGCGGATGGCCTCGCGCATCGCCCGCTCGGAGCGACCGAACAGCGCGTCGCCCAGCCCCTCCAGCGAGTCGAGCCCGTACTCGTCCATCAGCCGCCGCACCCGGTTCTCCATGAGCTCGTTGGCGCTCACCTGGGCCCAGATGTCGCCCACCGTCTGATCCGGCGTGCGGACGTTGGCCCGCAGCAGGGCGATCAGCGTCTCGTCCACCCGGCCCTCGCGGATCAGGTGGGTGAGCGGGATGTGGAAGCCCTCCTCGAACAGCTCGCGCGCCTCGATGGCGCGGATGCGCCCGCCGATGTCCGGCATGTGGGACGTGGTGGAGGCGAACGCCACCAGCCGGTGGCCCTGGCCGTCGGGGCGGAAGATCGGCTTCACCAGGCAGACGTCGCTCATGTGCCCGGTGCCCTGCCAGGGATCGTTGGTGATCAGCACGTCGCCCGGGCGGAGCCGCTCCGGCCCCAGCTCGCGCAGGAAGTGGCGCACCGTGGCGGGCAGCGTGCCGATGAACGACGGGATCGAGCCCGAGTTCTGGGCGAGCGCGTGACCGCGCGCGTCGGTGAGCACGCACGCGAAGTCGTTGGCCTCGTTGGAGAGCGTGGAGAACGAGGTGCGCACGATCGCCTTCGCCGCCTCGTCCACCACCGAGATGAGGCGGGTCCAGAGGACCTCCAGGGTGATGGCGTCGAACGCGGGGTTCGTCATCTCCCCCTCACCCTGCCCTCTCCCCCTTCGGGGGCGAGGGTCGCGGAATCTTCCCTCTCCCCTCCGGGGGCGAGGGTCGCGGAATCTTCCCTCTCCCCTCCGGGGAGAGGGCAGGGTGAGGGGCCAGGGTGACCACGAGGTTGCCGCTGGGCGCCACCACCGCGGCGGCCCCGGGGCCGATCACCAGCGTCGAGCCCTCCTCCTCCACCACCGCCGGCCCCGCGATCTGGTCGCCCACGCCCAGCCGATAGCGGTCGTACACCGAGGTCTCCACCCAGCCGTCGGCGTCCGGGAAGTAGGCCCGGCGGGTGCCCTTGAGCGCGCCGCGGGCGCCGCCGCCCGGGCGACCCTCCAGCAGCACCTCGCTGCCCGACACCGGCGCCCGCACCGCGACGCGGATGTTGATGAACTCGACCGGCACCCCGGGCGGCGTCAGCGCGAACTTCTCGCGGTACGCGCTCTCGAAGGCGCCGCGGAGCGCGGCGCGCCCGCGGTCGCTGTCCTCGTAGGGCCCCGGCGGCAGCCCCACCACCAGGTCGAAGCCCTGCCCCATGAAGCGGCCGTCGGCCAGCCGCTCCACCATCGCCGACTCGAGCTTGAGGCCGGTCTCGGCCATCACCGCGCGCGCCTCCTCCTCCAGGCGCGCGAACGCGGCCTCCAGCTCCGCGATGCTGCCGCGGTCGAGCCGGATGCCGACGGTGGCGCCCCGATCGACGCGCGCCGGCGCCACCAGCAGGCCCAGCGCGGAGGCGACCCCCGCCGACGGCGGGCAGATCACGCGGCCGATCCCCAGCTTGCGGGCCACCGAATAGGCGTGCACCGGGCCGGCGCCGCCGGTGCAGAGCAGCGCGTAGTCGCGCGGGTCGCGCCCGCGCTCCGCGATGTGCACGCGCGCGGCCCCCGCCATGTTCTCGTTCACGATGTCGTGGATGCCCCACGCGACCTTCGTGGATTCGAGCCCGAGCCGGCGCGCCAGCCCCTCGACCGCCCCGATCGCCGCGGCCATGTCCACCGCCACCTCGCCGCCCGCGAAGTAGTCGGGGTTCAGGTAGCCGAGCAGGAAGTCGGCGTCGGTCACGGTGGGCTCGTTGCCGCCCAGGCCGTAGGCGGCCGGCCCCGGATGCGAGCCGGCGCTGCGCGGCCCCACCTTGAGGAGCCCGATCTCGTCGACCGCCGCGATGCTGCCCCCGCCCGCGCCGATCTCGATGAGCTCGATGGTGGAGATGCGGATCGGCAGGCCGCTGCCCTCGATGAAGCGGCGCTGGCGCGCGGCCTCGAAGGAGTAGGCGGTGAGCGGCTCGCCGCCGTCCACCAGCGAGAGCTTGGCGGTGGTGCCGCCCATGTCGAAGGCGAGCACGCGGCCGTCGCCGTCGGCCTCGCCGAAGAACGCCGCCGCGATCGCCCCCGCGGCCGGTCCGGATTCGAGCATCTGCACCGGCACCCGCTGGGCCTCCGCCACGTGGGTGAGGCCGCCGCTCGACAGCATCAGCAGCAGCGGGGCCGGGATGCCGAGCGCGGCCACCCGCTCCGCCATCAGGGCCAGGTACTTCTGGGCCAGCGGCTTGATGTAGGCGTTGGCCACCGTGGTGGAGGCGCGCTCGTACTCGCGGATCTCGGGCGCCACCTCGTGCGAGGTGGTCACCGCCGCACCCGGATGCCGCCGCGCGATGATCCGCGCCGCCTCCTGCTCGTGGCGGGGATTGGCGTAGGCGTGGAGGAACACCACCGCGATCGCGGTGCACCCCGCCCGCACGAGCGCGGCGGCCCGGGTCGCGACCTCGCCCGCGGCCAGCCGCCGCGCGATGCGCCCGTCGGCCTTCGTCCGCTCCCGCACCTCGAGCCGCCGCTCGCGCGGGACCAGCGGCTCGGGCCTGGTGATGGCGAGGTCGTACAGCTCGTATTTCCGCTCGCGGCCGATCTCGAGCGTGTCCGCGAAGCCCGCGGTGGTGATGAGCCCGGTCACCGCGCCCTTTCGCTCGATCAGGGCGTTGGTGAACAGCGTGGTCGCGTGCACCGTCCGGGTGAACGCGGCCGGGTCCACCCGCGCCTGATCGAGCAGGCCCTCGACCCCGGCGGCCACCGCGCGCGCGGGATCGTCGTGCGTGGTGAGCACCTTGCGGCTCCACCGCGCCCCGGTGTCGTGGTCGTAGACCACCAGGTCGGTGAAGGTGCCGCCGATGTCGATGCCGAGGGAGTAGTGGGCCACCGCGAGCGTCCGGTCAGCGCGCCTTCAGCCGCAGGTCCTCCGGCGGCGCCGCGTAGGAGAAGCCCGGGATGAGCCCGGCCCCGCTCTCCTCGACGCGGGGGCCGATGCCCCAGATGAAGGCCAGCTCGTAGATCGGGATGTTGACGACCTTGTCCACGAGCGTCTTCTGGATCTCGGCCAGCAGCGCCGCGCGCTTCTTCGGATCGAGCTCGCGCCCCTGGCGCACGTAGAGGTCGTCGATCTCGGGCAGGCTGCCGTAGGCGTAGATACCGTTCCTGGTGACGTAGGGCTCGAGCCGGGTGGCCGCGTTGCCGAAGGCCGCGGTGATCACCAGGATGATCCCGTGGAGCTTCTTCTCCCGCCACGCGGTGAAGTAGGCCGCGCGCTCCATGGTCCGCATCCGGCTCCGGATGCCCACCGCCTGGAGATAGCCCTGGATCGCCTCGCCCATCGAGTTGTAGGGGGGGAACGGGTAGAAGTCGCCCCCGTCGAAGCCGTTCGGGTAGCCGGCCTCGGCCAGGAGCTTCTTGGCGCGGGCCGGATCGGGCGCGGGCGGCTCGTAGGCCACCGCGTACTGGAAGATGCGCGGCACGATGCTGCCGGTCAGGCGCGAGAAGCCGAGCGTCTCGGCCTGGTTGACGGCCTGGCGGTCGATCGCGAGGCTCGCGGCCTGGCGCACCCGCACGTCGTGCCACGGCGACTTCGGATCCCACTGATCGGGCAGCTCGAGCCAGAACGCGCCCGAGAGCAACGGCGCCTTCACGGTGAAGCCGGGCGTGTTGCGGATGGCCTCCGCGGTCGGCCCGGTGAGCAGGTACACGATGTCCACCTCGCCGCTCTTGAGCGCGGCGGCGCGTGTGGACTCCTCCGGCATCGAGCGCATGACCAGCCGCTTCACCGACGGGGCCTTGCGCCAGTAGGCGTCGAAGGCCTCCATCACGATCTCCACGCCCGGCTTGAACGACACCACCCTGTAGGGGCCGGCCCCGATCGGCGCGGTCTTGAACCCGTCATCGCCGACCTGCTGCACGTACTTCTTGGGCACGATCCACGCCGCGCCGGAGGCGGTGGTCCCGTAGAAGGTCATGAAGTCGCCCCAGGGCTCCTTCAGCACGAACCGCACCTGGGTCGGGCTCAGCACCTGCACCTCCTTCACCTTGCCCTTCAGGAGGGTGGCGCTGGCGCCCTTGTAGCGCTCGAACGAGAACTTGACGTCCTCCGCGGTGACCGGCTCGCCGTTGTGGAAGCGCGCGTTCTTCCGGAGGGTGAACGTGTAGGACAGGTGGTCCTTCGACTCCTGCCAGGACTCGGCCAGGCTCGGGGTCATGAGCCCGCCCGGCATCGGCTTCACGAGGGCGTCGTGGATCGCGTACAGCACCATGAACGGAGTGCTGAACGCCTCGGTCTCGGCGGGATCGAGCCACCGGGCGGCCAGCGTGACGTGGAGGCCCCAGCGCATCTCGCCTTCGGCGGCGAGGGCGTCGGGGGCGAGACCGGACGCGGCGACGACGGTGAGGCCGAGGAGCAGCGCGCAGACGACGAGACGGACGGATCGGGACCGGGCGTGGGTTGTCATGCCGGCCACCCTAGGATGAACGCGGTGCTCCGGTCAAGGCGGCCGCGCGGATGCCGGCTCAGAAGATCGCGAGCGGATGCGCGGGCGCGCCGGTGGCGCCCACCAGCCGCAGCGGAGTGGCGGTGAAGAGGAACTCGTTGCGTCCCTCCTCCGCGCACGCCCGGGCCAGCCGCTCGGGGTCCGCGTTGTCGATCAGGGCCAGGCCCAGGAACGGGATCGCGAGGTGGGTGGACATGCCGAAGCCCGGATAGCGGCTGGGCCGCTCGTCCATCATGTCCCACGCGATGCCGGCGATGTCCTTGGCCCGGAACCACTCGAGGCAGGACAGGTGGAGGCCCGGATGGTCCGAGACGCGCGGCTTCCAGTCCGGGTGCTCGGCGCGGAACTTCTCGTCGCCGCTGCGCACGACCACCACGTCGCCCGGCTCCACGCGGACGCCCGCGCGCCGCTCCGCCTCGTCCAGCTCGCGCGGCGTCACCGGATGCCCCACCGTGACGTAGCCCTCCTTGCGCCCGGCCGCGATGTCGAGAAAGACGCCCCGCGTGGTGATCCCCCGTTCGAAGATCGGATCGATCGGGCACCAGGTGGCGCCCTCCACGGTGAGGCTGTCCACGAACGAGCGGCCGTTGTAGAGCTCGCCGTCCCAGCCCACGTGGCAGAGCGCGTCCACGTGGGTGATCCAGTAGCCGTGGTAGACCATGTCGAAGCGGTCGAGCACCACGTCGACCCGCTCGCGCTTGGACGGTAGCGTCACGTGGTACATGTACACGGGCCGCGGGATGACGTCGCGCGCCAGCGACACCGTGCGGCCCTTCCGGATCAGGCGCTGCGCCTGCTGCTGCTTGACCGGCGTGATCAGGTTCAGGGTGCCGAGCTGGTCGTCGTGGCCCCAGCGGCCCCAGTTGTTCAGCTCCTTGAAGTAGCCTTCGACGCGGTCGCGGCTCGGCAGCGGGGCATCGGCCATCGATTGGTCCTTTCCGGAAAGAGGCCCGGGGCTAGGCGAGGCCCGGGCGGTTGCCGGCGCCCAGCCGGAAGCCGAGCGCCGAGGCCGCGATGAGCAGCACGACCACCGGGGCGATCAGCCCGCGCGGATCCCACCCCGCGACGGAGAGCGCGGCGCCCGCCGCGAAGGCGAGCCAGACGCTCCAGGACCCCGCGCGCGGCGGGCGGAGCGCGCGCGCGAGCCCCGCGCCCAGCAAGAACCCGGCCGCCGCGGCGAGGAGGAGCCGCAGCAGGGTGTGACCGGCGGGCGGGCCCGCGAACGGATCCACGAACGAGGCCAGGCGCAGGCCCGGGCCCCAGACCGCGCGCTCGAGCAGGGACCAGGCGACCGCGACCAGGTAGGGAGCGAACGCTCCCGCCAGCCCGGCCAGGAGCCCGTCGCGGAGCGGGCGCGACGGCGACAGCGCAGACGTGGACGTCGTCATGACCTGAGAAGGTAGCACGACGCGCCGTCGTCGGTTGACCGTCGCTCCGGGCCCGTGCTAGAACCGGGGGCACCTCGACAACCCTACCCGCGGCTGACCCGACCGGCCTGGCCGACGCGAGGAGCCCGCCATGGATCTGAACTACACCGCCGAGGACGTCGCCTTCCGGAAGCAGGTCCGCACCTGGCTCGAGCACAACATGCCCCGCCACATCCGGAACCTGGAGGAGCGCCGCGCCTGGCACCGGCGCCTCTACGAGGCGGGCTACCTCGGCATGGGCTGGCCCCGCGAGTACGGCGGCCAGGGCGCGCGGCCGATGGAGCAGGCCATCGTCGCCGACGAGATGGCGCGGGCGGGGGCCCCCGCCCCCACCAACGGCCTGGGGCTCGGCATCGCCGGGCCCACCATCGTGGTGCACGGGACCGAGGCCCAGAAGCGGCGCTTCCTCCGGAAGATCCTCACCGCGGAGGAGATGTGGTGCCAGCTCTACTCGGAGCCCAACGCGGGCTCGGACCTGGCCGCGCTCCGCACCGCCGCCGAGGACCGCGGCGACCACTTCGTGGTCAACGGCCAGAAGATCTGGACCAGCGGCGGCGCCAACGCGGACTGGGGGCTCCTGCTCGCCCGCACCGATCCCACCGTGCCCAAGCACAAGGGCATCACCTGCTTCCTCATCAACATGCGCCAGCCCGGCGTGGACGTGCGCCCGCTCAAGCAGATCACCGGCTCCTCGGAGTTCTGCGAGGTGTTCATGACCAACGCCCGGGTCGAGAAGGAGCACATGGTGGGGCGGCTCGGCGAGGGCTGGAGCATCGCCCAGACCACGCTCGGCTACGAGCGGGGCGGCCGCGCGCTCGCGCGCGTGACCAGCTACGCCTCGCAGTACCGCCAGCTGGTGGAGGCGGCGCGCCGCCTCAAGCGGGACGGACGCCCGATCCTGGACGACCCGATCACCCGGCAGAAGCTCGGGCGGGTCTGGGCGGACCTCGAGGTGGAGCGCTACGGCGCCCTGCGCACGCTGACCATGCTGGAGCGCGGCGAGCATCCCGGCGCGGGCGGCTCGATCACCAAGCTCTCCTACTCCGAGTTCGAGAAGCGCTTCATGGAGCTGGCCGAGGAGATCCTCGGCCCCTACGGCCAGCTCACCGAGGGCGTGCCGACGGAGTACCGGCTGGAAGTGGACACCGCGGTCGGGGACCACGGCACGTGGGCCTACGCCTTCCTGTGGTCGCGCGCGGGCACCATCTACGCGGGCTCCTCGGAGATCCAGAAGAACGTCATCGGCGAGCGCATCCTGGGGCTCCCCAAGGAAGCCCGGGCCGATCGCGTCGGAGCCCGCCGATGAACTTCTCGTTCAGCGAGGATCAGGTCCTGCTGCGGAACTCGGTCCGCGCGGCGCTGGACCAGGAGTGCGCGGCCGCCCACGTGCGCGCCATGATGGAGGACGAGCGCGGCTACAGCGACGCGCTCTGGGGCGAGATGGCCAAGCTCGGCTGGCTCGGCCTGCCGTTCCCCGAGGAGCAGGGCGGCGCGGGCCTGGGCCTGGTGGAGCTGGCCTTGGTGCTCGACGAGATGGGCCGCGCCGCGTACCCCGGCCCCTACTTCGCCACCGTGGTGCTGGGCGGTCTCGGCCTCTCCCTGGGCGGCAGCGCGGCCCAGAAGGAGCGCTGGCTGCCCGCCATCGCCTCCGGCCAGGCCCGCGCGAGCGCGGCCCTGCTGGAGGACGGCCTCGACTGGTCCCCGTCCGCCACCGCCGCCACCGCGACGCCCGCCGGCGACGGCTGGCGCCTCTCCGGGGTGAAGCGCTTCGTGCCGTGGGCCCACGTGGCCGACGTGGTGCTGGTGCCGGCGCGCGCGCCCGAGGGCCTCTCGCTGTTCCTGGTGGACCCGCGCGGCGCGGGCGTGAGCGTGACGCCCATGGTCGGCATCGACCTCGCCAGCCGCTGGTCGGAGCTGCGGCTGGCCGACGCGCCGGTGCCCGCCGACGCGCTGGTGGGTCCCGCGGGCGGCGCGGGGCCGGTGCTGGAGGCGCTGCTGCGGCGCGCGGCGGTGGCCGCCTCCGCCGAGATGCTGGGCGCGGCGCGGCGCTGCCTCGACATGAGCGTGGCCTACGCGAAGGTGCGCGAGCAGTTCGGCCAGCTCATCGGCTCCTTCCAGGCCATCCGCCACCGCTGCGCGGAGATGCTGCTGGAGGTGGAGAACTCGCACTCGGCCGTCTACTACGCGGCGTGGGCCCTCACCGCGGGGGCCGAGGACGCGGCGATGGCCGCCTCGATCTGCAAGTCCTACGTGAGCGAGGCCGCGCGCAAGGTGTGCGGCGACGCCATCCAGGTGCACGGCGGTATCGGGTTCACCTGGGAGTACGACCTGCACCTCTACTTCAAGCGCGCCAAGTCGCTCGAGCCCCTCTACGGCGACGCCGCCTACCATCGCGAGCTCATCGTCCGGGGCGTCACCGGCGCATGACGCCCCCCGAGGGGGGCCCGCTCGACGGGATCAAGGTCCTCGACCTCACCTCCTACATCGCCGGCTCCTACGGCGCCATGATGCTGGCCGACCTGGGCGCCGACGTGATCAAGGTCGAGGCCATCGAGGGCGACTCCTTCCGCGAGCTGTCCGGCTTCTACGGCTGGAACCGCGGCAAGCGCTCGCTCGCGGTCAACCTGAAGGAGCCCGACGGCCGCGCCATCGTCCACCGCCTGACCCGGGACGCCGACGTGGTCATGGAGAACATGCGCCCCGGCGTGGTGGAGCGCCTCGGCGTGGACTACGAGACGCTGCGCGCCCTGAACCCGCGCCTCATCTACTCCACCGTCACCGCGTTCGGCTCCGACGGCCCGTACCGCGACCGTCCCGGCTTCGACCCGCTGCTGCAGGCGATGGGCGGCCTCATGACGCTCCAGGGCTTCGGCGGGCCGCCCCAGTACCTGCGCAACGCGCCCACCGACTACTACTGCGCGGCGCTGGCCTGCCAGGCCATCCTCGCCGCGCTCTTCGCGCGCGAGCGCACCGGGCGCGGCCAGCGCGTGCAGACCTCGCTGCTGCAGGCGGTGCTCGCGCTCCAGTCGGGCCTCGTGGTCGACTATCCGGGCTACGAGGTCGTCTACCGCAACACGCCCACCTACCGGCTCTACGAGGCCGGCGACGGCGAGTCGTTCTTCCTCGCGGTCGGCAACCAGTCGTTCTGGGTGAAGCTCTGCAAGGTGATCGGCCGCGAGGACCTGGCCCAGGACCCGCGCTTCGGCTCCTGGATCGCCCGCCGCGACAACGCGGAGGCTTTGATGCCGCTGCTGGAGAGCGCGTTCCGGTCCCGGCCCGCCGCGGAGTGGGTGCGGATCCTCACCGAGCACGACATCCCGGCCGCGCTGACCCAGTCGCTCCGGGAATTCATGCGCGACCCGGCCGTGCTCCATCACAAGATGATCGTCCGGTACGATCACCCGGAGCGGGGCCCGCTGACGCTGATGGGCCAGCCGCTGCGCTTCTCCGAGACGCAGGCCCCCGACGCGGGCCCGCCGCCCACCCTCGGGCAGCACACCACCCAGGTGCTGCGCCAGGCGGGCTACACCGATCACGAGATCGCCGACCTCCGCCGCCGGGGCGTGGTGGCCGGCAAGGACACCGCCCCATGAGCGACGCGACCACGTACGAGGCCATCCGCTACGAGCAGGCCGACGGGGTGGCCACCGTCACCCTGAACCGCCCCGACGTGCACAACGCGATGAACCAGGCGATGCGCCGCGAGCTGCTGGAGGTGTTCACGCGGCTCCGGAGCGACGACGCGGTGCGGGTGGTCATCGTGACCGGCGCGGGCGAGAAGGCGTTCTCCGCGGGCGCGGACATCCGCGAGTTCCTGGAGCCCCCGGTGCCGACCCAGTTCCGCGAGGCGCGCCGGCGCATCGACTTCAGGCGCGAGATGGAGCGGTGCCCGCAGCCGATCATCGCGGCCATCCGCGGCTACACCTTCGGGGGCGGGCTCGAGCTGGCGCTGGCCTGCGACATCCGCGTGGCGGCCGAGGACGCCCAGCTCGGGCTCACCGAGATCAACCTGGCGATCATCCCGGGCGGCGGCGGCACCCAGCGGCTGCCGCGCCTGGTCGGCCGCGGCAAGGCGCTCGAGATGATCCTGACCGGCATGCGCATCCCCGCCGCGGAGGCGCTGCGCATCGGCCTGGTGGAGCGCGTGGTGCCGGTGGCCGAGCTGCCCTCCGCCGCGATGGCCCTGGCCCGCACGATGGCCGAGAAGGCGCCGATCGCCCTGCGCTACGCCAAGGAGGCGGTGGTCGGCGGCCTCGGCCTGCCGCTCGAGGACGGCATCCGCCTCGAGAACGACCTCGCCACCCTGCTCCGCACCACCGAGGACCGCGTCGAGGGGGCGCGCGCCTTCGTCGAGAAGCGCAAGCCCCGGTGGATCGGCCGCTAGTGTCCTGACTCTGAAATCGCTTTACAATGACACCGATTCAGACGATTATGGCGCATTGTGTGGAAACCCGCGCCCGCGCTGCGTGTCAACCGAGAGGATCAGGAGTGGTTGGAGACCGTCGTCCGGAGCGGCAAGACGCCCCAGCGCGTCGCGCTGCGAGCGCGCATCATCTTGGGCGCCGCGCAGGGCCGGCCGAATCGTGCGCTGGCCAAGGAACTGGGGATCAGTCGACCGACACTGCTCCTCTGGCGGCGGCGGTACGTGGAGGCAGGCGTGGCCGGGCTGCTGAAGGATGCGGCGCGGCCCGGACGCAAGAAGCGGATTCGGCCGGAGAAGGTGGAAGCGATCGTGACGGCCACCCTGCAGACGACGCCCCCGGACGCGACGCACTGGAGCGTGCGCACCTTGGCGAAGCGCCAGCGGGTGAGTCCGGCAACGGTGCATCGGATCTGGCAGGCGCACGATCTCCAGCCCCATCGCGTCGAGACCTTCAAGCTCAGCCGCGATCCCGAATTCGTGCGCAAGTTGCGGGACATCGTCGGCCTCTATCTGAACCCGCCGGCGAAAGCCTTGGTGCTGAGCGTCGACGAGAAAAGCCAGATTCAAGCGCTGGATCGCACGCAGCCGATCCTGCCGCTGCGGCCGGGGGTCCCGGCGCGCCAGACGCATGATTACGAGCGGCACGGCACGACCACGCTCTTTGCGGCCTTGAATATCCTCGAGGGGCACGTGATCGAGCGGTGTCAGGCGCGCCACACGCACACCGAGTTCATCGCGTTCTTGGACATGATCGATCGGCAGACGCCGCGGCACCGGGACCTCCATCTCATTCTCGACAACTACGGCACGCACAAGCATCCCACCGTGAAGACGTGGCTCACGGAGCACCCGCGGTTTCATTTCCACTTCACCCCGACCGGTGCTTCCTGGTTGAATCTGGTCGAGCGTTTCTTCGCCGAGATCACCCGTAAACGCCTGCGTCGGGGCACGTTCCGCAGTGTGTCCGCTCTAATCGCCGCCATTCGACACTACGTCCGTGAACACGACGACGATCCCCGTCCCTTCATCTGGACGGCCTCGGCCTCCGCGATCATGCGCAAGATCAAGCGTTGTAAAGAAGCGCTCGAGACGGGACACTAGGAGCCGCGGCGGCCATGAGCGAGAGCCCGCGCACCGAGCAGGCGGTCGCCCAGCACTACACCCACGGCGCGCTGGAGCGCGCGGTGCTGGACGCGCTGCGCGCGGCGGGCAAGGACCCCGATCGGCTGGAGCCGGACGACCTGGCTCCCGTCGACGAGTTCCACATCGGCGGGCGCCAGGCGACCATCGACCTGGCGCGCCAGCTCGGCGTCACGCCCGGCATGCACGTGCTCGACGTCGGCGCGGGCCTCGGCGGGGCCTCGCGCTACTTCGCGCACGTGCTCGGCTGCACGGTAACCGGCATCGATCTCACCGAGGAGTTCGTGCAGGTGGCCCGGGCGCTCTCGGCGCGCACCGGCCTCGCGGGTCGGATCTCGTACCACCACGGGAGCGCGCTCGCGCTGCCGTTCCCGCCGGCCGCCTTCGACGGCGCCTACATGCTCCACGTCGGCATGAACATCGCCGACAAGGGGGCGCTCTTCGCGCAGGTGCGGCGGGTGCTCAAGCCGCGCGGGTTCTTCGGCGTCTACGACGTGATGCGGGAGGCCGACGGTCCGCTCGCCTACCCGATGCCGTGGGCCACCACGGCCGAGACCAGCTTCGTGGAGCCGAGCGCCACCTACGTCCGGCTGCTGCGGGCCGCGGGGTTCGAGGTGGTCGCCCAGCGCAGCCGCCGGGAGGTCGCGCTCGCCTTCTTCCGCGAGCTGCGGGCGCGGATCGCCCAGAGCGGCGCCCCACCTCTCGGCCTCCACATCGTCATGGGCCCCACCACGCCGCAGAAGATCGCCAACATGGTGAGCGCCCTCGAGACCGGCCTCATCGCCCCCACCGAGATCATCTGCCAATAGGGGTCAGGTCTTACATTCCGACATTTTCCCTGCCAATAGGGGTCAGGTCTTACATTCCGACATTTTCGTGGCGCGCGCCCATCTCGCCGCGCGCGGGGAAAATGTCGGAATGTAAGACCTGACCCCGGCCTACCGCGGCGTGTCGCCGGCGAGGGTCACGCGGTGCATGAGGCGCTTGAAGCCGGCGTAGTCGTTGACCGCGTTGTGCTGGGCGCAGCGGTTGTCCCAGAAGGCGATGGAGCCCGGCTCCCACCGGAAGCGGCAGCAGAACTCCGGCCGCACCTGGTGCGCGAAGAGATACTCGAGCAGCGGGCGGCTCTCCTCCTCGGTCCAGCCCTTGAAGTGCGCGGTATGGCCGTGGTTGACGTAGAGCGCCTTGCGCCCGGTCTCGGGATGCGTGCGCACCGCGGGGTGCTCGCTCACCAGCACCTTCATCTCGACGCCCGCCGCGCGCAGCCGGTCCTCGCGCGTCTTCGACGCGTCGGCCTTGGTGGACGTGTTCACGCCGACGAGCCCGTCGAGCGTGCGCCGGAGCCCCTCCGACAGCGTCTCGTAGGCCAGGTACTGGTTGGCGAAGAGGGTGTCGCCGCCGTAGGGGGGCAGCTCGACCGCGTAGAGCATGCTGGCCATCGGCGGCTGGGCGAGATACGTGGTGTCGGTGTGCCAGACGCCGCCGAAGTTGATCTTCTCGTCGGGGAGCTTCAGCACCGGGGTGATGAGCGGGCACTCCGACAGCCCCTTGAGCTGCGGGTACTCCATCGGCGTCCCGAAGCGGCCCGCGAACGCGAGCTGCTCGTGCGGGGTCAGCTTCTGCTCGCGGAAGAAGATGACGAGGTGGTCCAGCAGGGCCTGCCGGATCTCGCCGATCACCGCGTCGTCGAGCGCGGCGGCCACGTTCACCCCGCGGACCTCCGCCCCCAGCGCCCCGCTCACCGGCACCACCTCGATGTGACGATACGTCCGGGCCTCGTTGCGCGGCATGCCTCCCTCCCTACAGGGCATTGTAGTGCTCGGTCATGCGCCTCCGCAGCGCCGCGTCCGGCAGCGCCCCCGCCATCGCCCCCAGGTTGTCCACCACGTGGCGCGGGTTGCGGGTGCCCGGGATCGCGCACGTCACCGCGGGCTCGGCCAGGATCCACTTGAGGAAGAACTGCGCCCAGGTGGCGCAGCCCGCCGCGCGCGCCCACTCCGGCACCGCCTTGCCCCGGACCCGCCCGAACATCGCCCCCTCCGCGAACGGCCGGTTCACGATGACCGCGACCTTCGCCTCCGCGGCGGCCGCCAGCAGCCGCGTCCCCGCCTGCGGCTCGGCCAGGGAGTAGTTCACCTGGACGAAGTCGATGTCGCCGCGACGCAGCAGGCGCTCCAGCTCCGCGTGGCCTCCCGCGTGGTAGTGCGTGATGCCCACGTAGCGCACGCGTCCCGCCGCCTTCCACTCCGCGAGCGTGGCCAGGTGCGTCTGAACATCCACCAGGTTGTGCACCTGCATCAGGTCGAGGCGCTGGACGCGCAGCTTCCGCATCGAGTCCTCCATCTGCCGGATGCCGGCCTGCCGGCCGCTGGTCCACACCTTGGTGGCCACGAACAGCCGGTCGGCCACGCCCAGCTCGGTCGCGAGCTGCCCGGTCACCGCCTCGGAGCTGCCGTACATGGGCGAGCTGTCGATGACCCGCCCCCCGCCGGTCACGAACTCGCGCAGCGTCTCGCGGGCCTGCTGCAACTCGCGCGCGGCGCCCGCCACGTCGAACACCTGCCAGGTGCCGAGCCCCACCGCGGGGAGGCGCTCGCCGCTGCGCGGGATGGCGCGCTCGAGCCGCGCCTGGCTCCGGGCGGGCCCGCCCATCAGGAGCACCCCCGCCGCCGCGCCCAGCCGCAAGATCTCCCGCCGCGAGCGCACACTCAGGCGCTCCGGGGCGCGGCGGTGGCGATCATCCGGGCCACCAGCTCGGGGTGGGTGGTGGTGAGCCCGTGGCCCGCGTCCTCCACGCGCTCGAGCCGCGCCCCCGGCACGTGCCGGGCGATGGCGTGGACGATCTTCACCATGGTGTCGGGGCTCCGCCCACCGTACACCACCAGCGTGGGCACCGCGAGCCGGCGCAGGGCGTCGAGCGAGTAGGCGTCGCGAAAGGTCGCGCTCACGTCGTCGACGTTGTTGCTGGTGTAGCTCACGAGGAACTCGCGCGAGGCCTGCGGCATCCGATCGAACGCCCCGGCCCCGAACCAGTAGTCGACCATCGTGCGCACCGCCTGCGGTTCCCCGGCCTCGAACGCCGCGCGATAGTCGTCGAAGACCTGCTTGGCGGACGCGAAGCCCTCCTTGTCGCCCACCGCGGCCAGCAGCGGCACCGCCACCGGCTCGAACAGCGCGAGCGCGTACGGCTTCACGATGCCGCGCAGCGCCAGCTGCAAGGCCACGACCCCGCCGTAGGAGTGGCCGGCGAGCACCAGCGGTCGCGCGAGGCCGTCCAGCAGCGCCTCGATGAGTCGCGCCGCATGCGAGCTGTCGCTCGGCAGCCCCGGCGGCGGCCGCGTGGTGGCCCCGTAGCCCGGCAGGTTCGGCGCGATCACCCGGAAGCGCGGCTCCAGCAGGCGCGTCACCGGCTGCCACGCCCGCGCGTTCCCGGGCGAGCCGTGGATCAGCACCACCAGCGGCCCGCGGCCGACGTCCTCGTACGCGATCGAGTCGCGCTCGCCTACCGGCAGGGCCGGCATCGGCTACCGGGCCCCGCCGGACACGCCGGGACCGGCCACGAACGCGAAGCGGTAGCGCGGGTCCCACGTATCGTCGAACCCCTCGAGCCCCAGCTCGCGCCGACCCGCGTTACTCCACAGGCACAGCACGTCGCGGCGGCCGAAGTAGCCGACCCACGGCTCGTGCAGGAAGACCACCGGGTGCTCCTGCTGCACATCCGGGTACGCGATCCCGAAGTGCAGCGCGTCCTCGTAGGTCGGCCGGCCGAGCCCCCGGCGGGCCGCCTCCGCGAGGGCCTCCGCGGCGGTCACGTCGCGCTCGAAGCCCAGCAGCACGAGGTCCACCGCGTCCGCGTCGCCGCGCCCGCCGCGGACCGGGAAGTTCTCCGAGGTGACACAGGAGTGGGCGTAGCCGTAGCCGCCGGCCTCGACCAGCGCCTCGGTGGAGCGCCCGACATGGCGCGGAACGCGGTGGCGGGTGGTCTGCACCTCAGCCGATCTCGAGCGCCAGGTCGAAGGAGCCCGCGTAACCGCCCCCCGACGGCGCCACCGGCATCGTGAGCCGGCCGCCCGCCCGGCGGTAGATACCGTCGCGCGTATTCCGCGTCCGGGCCCCGCCCGGGTAGGGCGGCCGCGCGTGCACCTGGTCGGTCAGCGCGTCGTCGAAGAAGAGCTGCGAGGTGAACTCGTGGCCGCGCCCGGCATTCGGCGCCGTCCGCACCTTGAAGTGCACGTGCACCGCCCGCCCCGGATAGGCGCCGGGGTAGATCGTGGTGAACGTCACGAGCCCGCCCGCGTCCGTGGTCTGGAAGCCCCGCAGGAACCGGTGCCCGACCGTGCCGCCGTGCGGGTCGGCCACGTCCGAGTACACGCCGGCCGCGTCGCAGTGCCAGACGTCCACGATGGCGCCGGGCAGCGGGGCGCAGGCGCCCCCGGCCAGCCGCGACACCCGCAGCGTGATGGCCAGCGGCGCGCCCGGCCGCCGCGTGCCGTCCGCGGGATCGGCGCGGATGTCGGAGCGGTCGAGCTTGACGTCCACGAAGTACGGCCCCTCGGTGAGAGCCGGCCGGACGACGCAGAGGCCGGGCGACGCCGGGCCCTGCGCGCGCGCCGCCGACGGCGCGAGCAGCCGGCTCCCCCCGATCCCGGCCGCGCCCAGCAGGGCGAGGGCCCGCCGGCGCGTCAGCACCCGCCCGATCGTGACGTCGTCGCCGCTCATGCGCCGTCTAGCATACCTTGACGGCCCGGACGGCGCGGAGGCAGTATCGCGCGATGACCGCATCGCCCGATCGCGCCGCCGCGGACTCGCCGCTGCTGTGCGGCCTGGATCACGTGGTGGTGGCGGTGCGCGACCTCGACGCCGCGGTCGCCGCCTACCGCACGGTGCTCGGCCGCGCGCCGGCCTGGCGCGCTCCCGCCGACGGCGGCGGTGCCGCCGTCGCGACCTTCGCGCTCGCCAACGTGGCCCTGGAGCTGATGGCCCCGTCCGGCGCCGGCGCCATGGCCGAGCGGCTGGCCGCGGTGCTGGAGGCCCAGGGCGAGGGCCTCGCGAGCCTCGCGTTCGCCACCGGCGACATCGACCGCGTCCACCGCCGCCTCGCCCGGCTCGGCCTCGAGCCCGAGCCGATCGCCGAGGGCGTGAGCGTCGATACCGCGACCGGGGCCCGGCGCCCCTGGCGTCGCACCCGCGCGGCCACCGCCCGGACCCACGGCGTTCGTCTCTTCGTGATGCAGCAGCCGGCGCTGCCGCCGTCGCCGGCGCTCGGCGCCGAGCCGGCGGCGGTGAGCGGGCTCGACCACGTGGTGATCCGCACCCCGGATCCCGAGCGCGCCGCTGCGCTCTACGGCGCTCGCCTGGCGCTCGACATGCGGCTCGACCGCACCAACCCCGCGTGGGGCGCGCGCCTGCTCTTCTTCCGCTGCGGGGACCTGATCGTGGAGATCGCGCACGACCTCGCGGCGGGCGTGGGCGCCGGGCCCGACCGCCTCTGGGGCCTCTCGTGGCGCGTGCCCGACGCGGACGCGGCGCGGGCCCGGCTGTCCGCGGCCGGCCTCGACGTCTCCGAGGTCCGCGCGGGCCGCAAGCCGGGCACGCGCGTGCTCACGCTGCGCGACGGCACGTCCGGGGTGCCGACGCTGCTGCTCGAGCGCGGCCCGGCGGCCCGGGCCGGGCTAGGCTAGGCGAGGCCGTCCGACCCGGCGGGGCCGCCATCCGCGCGGCCCGGGTCAGCGATCGACCGGGGCGATCACCAGCGCCTGCGCGAGCAGCGACCCGGGCCGGCCCCGCGCCCCGAAGCAGATCAGGCGCAGCTGCTCGGCGCCGCGCTGCCAGAGGCGGTCCTCACGCCAGGTGGACTGGTCCGCGAACTCCATGATCGACGCGGGCGACCCGTAGGTCCGCTCGATCGTCCGCTGCACCTGGGCGCACGTCGGATAGCGGCCGGTGCCGTCCGGGCTCGGCACCCCGGCGGGCCGCTCGAAGAGGATGCGAAGGCGGCGGCCGGGCCCGTCGCCCTGCACCTCCACGCCGTAGACGTGGTCGTGCGACTCCTCGGGGCGTATGGACACGTGGTTGCCCACGCGGGTGGAGCGCGGGTAGCGGGCGGTGAGCGCGGCCAGGTCGCTCTGGAGGCTGAGCCCCGCGAACGCGAAGCCGTCGTCCTGGGCGGTGGCCGCGGTGGCGAGGCCCATCAGCAGGCCCACCGTCCACCCGGCGCCGCGCACCGCCCGCCAGATCGCCATGGCGGCGACAGCGAACCGCGACCGCGCCGCCTCAGACCCCGGCGGGGGTGGCCGCGATCGCTCCGCGCCGATCGAGCGCGCGCCGTCCGGCGTGGATCAGCAGCACGTAACCGTAACCGAACAGCAGCACCACGAGGCCGTAGAAGATGAGCGTGTCGGCCAGCGGGGCGGTGCTGCCCGTCCACAGGCGCACCGCGAGCAGGTAGAGCAGGAACACGGGCAGGAACAGGAGCGGCGCCTTCCAGGAGACGGAGCGGTAGCGCGCCGCCGGCTCGTCCCGGAGCCACCAGAACAGGACGGCCGCGAACGGCACGTAGGCCGGCCCGGCCAGGAGGCCGGAGAGATAGAACGGGATCGCGACGCGGTCCAGCAGGCTGAGGGTCGGCTCGTCGCGGTAGGCGAGCCAGCCGATGATCGGAGCGAGGATGGGCAGCGCGGCGGCCCAACGGTAGTAGGTGATCTCGTTCAGCCGGGATCGCATCGCCTGATCCGGTTCTATCATAGCCGCGCGCGGAACGAAGCACTCCTCGATCGCGCAGGCCACCGCGGCCGGGCCGGCGCCGCGTGGACGGGTCGCACCGCCGCGAGCGGGTCGTCAGCCTCGAGCGGCCGCTCGCGGGGTCATCCGAGCAGCCACGCCCCCGCCAGCCCCAGCACGAACAGTGCGAAGAGCGCGGCTGCCACGTAGCGCCAGCGGCGGCGGCGGCGTCCCAAGCCCACTGCGATCAGGAGCAGCCCGCATCCCATCAAAACCCATGGGAGCGGGGAGGGCCACGCGCCGACGAGAGATTCGCGCAGCGCCGCGAGACCGCCAAGCACGAGCAGCGCGACACCCGGGTAGATCATGAGCGGGGCCGCCTCACGGCGACAGCAGCATGCGCGCCCAGACGAACGCGATCCACGCGAAGACGATCGCCTCCGCCAGACACCCCAGGCCCAGCAGGATCCGCGCGCCCCGGCTGGGCGCCGGCACCGCGGCCACCCCGAAGGCCAGGGCGCAGAGCGGCGAGACCAGGATCCGGAGGACGGCGGGCCCCGACCAGGCGTGGAACGTGGCGGTGAGGGAGCCGGCCGCCGGGTCGGCGCTCTGCGAGCCCAGGTAGACGACCAGCGCGGCGATGCCGGTGACCGCCACCGTGACCGCCACCGCCGACAGCGCGCGCCAGACCCAGCGGTAGGGCCGGAGGAGGAAGAGCGCGGCCCCCGACGCGGGCACTGAGGCGACCCCCAGCACGCCCAGGAAGAGCAGGCTGTCGCCGAAGGCGTACATGCCGCTCGACGCCTGCCGGTCGGGCCCGCTGGTGAGGCTCACGTAGACCGCGACCACTCCGAGGGCGACGAGCAGCGCGGCCACGTAGCCGCCGGCCACCAGCGCGAGCTTCGTCCGGCCACTCACGCGCGGCGCTCCGCGCGCGGCCGCGCCCGCTCGACCGCCCGGAGGAAGGACCGGATGGCGCCGGGCGACCGCAGGTGGTGCACCCGCTTGGTGGTCGCCGCTTCCGCGACCAGCGCCCGGTACCGGGGCGTCAGCGTGCGGTGGCAGCGCCACGCCACCCGGTAGCCGCTCAGCGTGCTGGCCCACAGCGGACTGCGCTCGGGCCAGCCCGGTGGGGCCGCCACGAGCCCCTTCACGAAGCGCTTGGTGACCCACCAGTAGTGCGTGAGCAGCGGCAGGTCCACGTAGACCAGCGTGTCCGCCGCCGTGAACCGCTCCCACGCGGAGGCGACGGAGCCGAAACCGTCGATGATCCACTCGTCGCGACGGAGGACGTCGGCGTGGGCGGCCAGGTAGTCCTCGTGGGGCACCGGCGCGCCCCCCGGGCGGAACTGCATCATGTCGATCACGTGGAGCGGCAACCCGGTCAGCTCGGCCAGGCGCCGCGCGAGCGTGGACTTGCCCCCGCCCGCGTTGCCGAAGACGGCGACCCGCCTCATGCGGGTCGCGGGCTCGGCGGCGGTTCCGCCGGCCTCATCGGTACCGGGCGGGATCGACGTCGCCGCTCCCCTCGGCGGCGCGGCTGTAGGCCCAGCCGTCCGGACGCGAGCCGTCCAGGTCGGTGAACCCGGACTCGGCCGCCAGCTCCGCCGAGGTGACCGATCGCTGGTTCCAGCGCGCACGACCCGGATCGGCGGCCAGCGCCGCCACCGCGCGCCCCACGTAGCGCGGCGACTCGGAGACCGCGAAGCCCGGCGGCGACGCCGCGCTCCGCCAGGTGGCCTCGATGACGCGGTAGGCCTCCAGCATCATCTCGGAGCGTAGCCAGCCCGGAGTGATCGCGACCGCGGTGCCCCCGTGCGGGGCCAGCTCGTGTCCCTGGGAGAACGCGAGGCGGTTCACCGCCGCCTTGGCCGGGTCGTGGTAGTCGATGTGCCCGTGCGTCTCGCGGATCCGGTCGGCGAGATCCTTCACCTGGGCGGGATCCAGGTGATCGACCACGGCGGGAATGCCCTGGCCGCCGCGCGAGGTGACCCGCTCCGCGGTCTCCTCGATGGTCTCGGGGCGATCCCCGCAGTCCGACCGCAGCGCGCGGCTCCGCCTGCTGCGCCCGGTGCACACGACGCTGGCCGCGGCCTCCCCGAGCGCGGCCGCGATCCCCCGCCCCGCGCCGCGGGTGGCACCGGCCACGACCGCCCCGCGCCCGCGCAGGGCCTCGGGATCCGGACGCCAGGAGCGGGCCCTCACTCCGCGAGGACCTTGTCCGCCCACTCGATGAGCTTGACCAGGATGGCCGGGTTGGCGAACGTCGCGTTCTTTCCCGTCAGGTCCGATTCGAGGACTCCCCGAGCCCTCGAGCAGGCCCCTCAGATGTGTAACGGGATGCCGAGGCCGATGGTGGCCCGCAGCACCTCCGCCAGCGGCGGCCAGCCGACCGGCACGATGGCGGCCGCCACCGGGTCACGCATCACCGAGACCGCCTCGCCCAGCAGGAAGATCTGGGCCTCGTGGCCGGCCTCCTTGAGCGCGTTGGCGTGCAGGAAGGCGAACGCGGACTTGGTGGGGTCGTCCGAGCCCCACGCGCTCTTCACCAGGACCTTCATGCGAGCCGCACGAGCCAGGTCACGAGCATCGCGACACTATATCGCGAGGACGCCCTCATCAGCGAGACGGCGACAACGCCCGCTGGCTCCGGCGGCGACCGGTCCCCCGCGCCCCGCCGGCCCCCTGATCCTCGGACAGCGTGCCCTCGTCGACCATCGCCTGCAGCCGACGGACCTCCTCGATGAGGCCCACGAAGCGCCGGCCGAACTCGGTCAGCCGGTACTCCACCTCGATGGGCGGGCGCTCCCCGAACACCGTGCGCTGCACGATGCCGAAGCGGGTCATCTTGCGCAGCCGCTCGTTCATCACCTTCGCGGACAGGCCCGGGCACGCGCGCAGGAGCGCGCTGGGCCGCGTGGGGCCCTCGGCGCACAGGTCCAGCAGGCGCATCGACCACTTGCAGCCCACCACGTTCTCCACCATCCCGGCCACGGGAACCTTCTGCACCATGACGTAACCACCTTACCGAAAAGTGCCTTCCTGACGGCGGTTCCTCGTCGCGCTAGCCTTGCCGCGAAAGCAATCCTCGAAAGGAGCCCTCGTATGGCGAACGCGACATCGATCCCCGGCTACACGCGCGGTACCGCCAGTGTGCCGCGCTCTCCCATCACCCTGGCCGACTTCGAGCGGATGAAGCGCACGGTGATGATGGGCGACGAGGATATCCGGTTCCTGCGCCTCTCGCACGACGTGCTGGCCCACCAGGTCGAGGCCATCCTGGACGTCTGGTACGGATTCGTGGGCGCCAACCCGCACCTTCTCGCCTCGTTCACCGACAAGCGCGACGGCCGGCCGCTCGGCGACTACCTGGCCGCGGTGCGCCGGCGCTTCGGCCAGTGGATCCTCGACACGGCCCGGGCCGAGTTCGACCAGTCGTGGCTCGACTATCAGCACGAGATCGGCCTCCGTCATCATCGCACGAAGAAGAACCGCACCGACGGCGCGCCCTCGACCGACCACATCCCGTTCCGCGACCTGTTCCTGCTGATCTTCCCGGTGACCGCCACGCTCCGGCCGTTCCTCGCCAAGAAGGGCCATTCCGCCGAGGAGGTCGAGAAGATGCACGCGGCCTGGGTGAAGGCCTGCCTCCTCCAGGTGACCTTGTGGAGCTACCCCTACGTGCGCGACGGGGACTTCTGAGCGGCGCCGCGGGACACCCGCCGCCGCGCGTCAGGGCGCGCCCAGGAACTCCTCGATCACCCGAGCGGTCAGCTCGGGATAGCGCGTCTCGCCCTGGGTCATCACCGCCTCCCCGAGATAGTCGCCGTGGCCGCCGGGGAGGACCAGCAGGCGCGTACCCGGGATGAGGCGCGCCAGCTCGAGGGCGTGCTCCGGCTTCACGATGTCCATGCGTCCCTGAGCGGCTGCGGCATGTTGGAGAACTCGGCCCGGGCGATGAGATCCCAGAGCGCGGGCTGCGCGCCGTCGCGCCGCGTGAACGAGGAGGCGAAGACCAGCTTCCGCACCAGCGCCGGATGCCGGATCGCGACCTGCAGCGCGATGCTGGCCCCGTTGCTGAAGCCGAAGAGGTCGGCCCGGTCGATCCCCAGGTGCCGAAGGAGGCCGGCCACGTCGTCCGCGGACGTCTCGAACGCGACCGGGCCCTCGCGATCGCTCGTCCGCCCGTGGCCCTGCTCCTCCAGGGCGATCACGCGCCGGCCGCCCGCCAGGACGGGCAGCACGCGGCCGAACGTGACCTCGATGGTGGACCCGCCGCCGTGCAGCAGCACGAGCGGCGCGCCGTCGGGGCGGCCGTGGATCTCGTAGTAGATGCGGATGCCGTTGACCGGGGCGTGACCGGCCTGGACCGGCCGGGACGGGGGCGTGCTCATGGGCGCTCCTGCGGGTAGGATTCGGGTAGAGTACGGTCCACCCTCAGGGAGGAGGAACACCAGCCATGAGCGAGGCCAAAGGCTTCGTCGTCCCCGCCGGCGGCGGCATCCATCTCGACATGTCCGCTCCCGGGCGCTTCGCGGCCCTGAAGCTCCTCGGCCACGAGACCAACGGCAGCATCATGATGTTCGAGGAGACCCTGCCCCCGGGCACCAAGAGCATGTTCCATCTCCACCACGACAGCGACGAGGTGGCCTGGGTGCTGGCCGGCGAGCTCACGGTGATGATCGGCGACCAGGTCAGCGTGGGCGGGCCCGGGACCTGCGCGTTCTTCCCTCGCGGCGTCCGGCACGGGTGGAAGAACAGCGGGGCCGAGACCGGACGCGTGCTGTTCCTCTACACGCCCGCCGCCGCCGGCTCCTACATCGAGGATCTGCGGCAGCACCCGGCGATGAGCGATGAGGAGCGGAACGCCCTGCTCGCGCGTCACCGCTGGGAGGTGGTCGGGCCGAACCCGCTCTGAGGGGCCACCGAGGGCGTCGGCAACGCGGGGCTCACCGGCGCGGCCCCGCTCCCTCGCTCGCGGTCGCCGGCGTGTCGACCAGCACCGACACCACCAGCGCGCAGAACCCCAGCAGCTCGAGCCCGAAGCCGACCGCGTGCCCGTACTCCCACCGCGGGCGGAGGGTCATGTACAGCGCGGGCACGCCGGCCGGCGCGGTCTGCATGGCGGCCCCGATCGCGCGGTTGACCGGCACGACCAGCGTCAGCCAGCTGATGAACCAGAGCACGTACAGGGCGGCGCCCGCCGCCGTCCACCGGAAGGCCGACCGGCGCCTCCGGACCAGCACGGTCAGCACGACGGCGGCCACGATCGCGCCCATCGAGTACACCCCGCCCACGATCGCGAAGTAGAGATACATCGTGGTGTTGACCGCGGAGTAGAGCTGCGCGTCGTACTGCATCTTCTGCGGCAGCTCGAGCACGTGCGCGGACGTCGGTGACAGGGCCAGCGCCGCCAGGACGAGAGTCACGAAACGCCACGCTCGAACCATCATCGTCGAGTGTCGCAGCGGTTCCCCACCGCTGCAACTGCTCGCCCAGATCTCCGCGTAGATCTCCAGGACGTTGCCGTCCGGGTCCCGGAAGAACAGCGTGCGGTGCCCGAACGGCTGGTCGGTGGGCCCTTCCACGAAGTGGACGCCGCGCTCCTTCAGCACGGCCGCGCACTGGGCCATCTCGCCCGGCGCGACCCGGAAGGCGAGCTGCACGGACAGGACCCCCAATCGGCGGCGCCGGATCGTTGAAGCGTCCGCCGCGCTCGGCCAGCGCCAGCACGTTCGACCCGACGCGATACTCGACCCACCTCGGCCCCGGCTCACGCTGGAGCGGAAAGCCGAGCGTGGTCCCGTAGAACTCACGCATGGCCGCCATCTGCCGCGCGAAGATGACGGTGTGGTCGATGCTGTGGATGGGCAGCTTCGCGTCCATCACGAGCCGTCCCGATCGGGCCGGCACCGCCCCCAGCCCCAGCGCGGGGGCTCACCGGTGAGCCAGCACACCGCGACGAGCGCCGCCGTGAGCGCGAACAGATAGACGATGTAGGCCACGTCGCCGAGGGGCACCTGAACCAGGGGAATGCCGGCGAGCACCAGCGCCAGGTACGCGACGAGAACCACCCAGCCTTGCCACGAGCGCGGAGGCCCCCAGCCCCATCCGTAGCGCTTGGCGGGGAACCAGTACCGCCGATCACCCGCCGCCGGCATGGGCGCCATCCTCCATTCCGTCATCCTCCATCCGGTCGGAATTTCTCCAGGTACCCGAGATCGAGCGCGTCGCGCACATGCTCCATCGTGTCCCGGGCCACCGTCCTCGCGCGGGCGGTGCCGTCGGCCAGGGCATCCCGGACCAGCCCCATGTTAGCCGCAAAGCGCGCCCGGCGTTCCCGGATCGGATCGAGAAAGGCGTTGAGGGCGGCGGCGAGCCGCTGCTTCACCTCGACGTCGCCGACGGCGCCGCGTCGATACCGCTCCTTCAGCTCGGCCACCTCCTCGCGGTCGGGATTGAACGCGTCGTGGTACATGAAGACCGGATTCCCCTCGACGTGGCCGGGATCGGTGGCGCGAAGCCGCGTCGGATCGGTGTACATCGAGCGGACCTTCTCGTTCACGACCGCCGGGGTGTCCTTCAGATAGATCGCGTTGTCGAGCGACTTGCTCATCTTGGCCTGGCCGTCGATCCCGACCAGGCGCGGCACGCGCCCCACCAGCGCCTCGGGCTCGGGGAAGACCTCCCTGAACTGCCGGTTGAAGCGGCGAGCCACCTCCCGGGTGAGCTCGATGTGGGGCAGCTGGTCCTCCCCGACCGGGACCAGATGCGCGCGGGGCAGCAGGATGTTGGCCACCTGCATCACCCAGGAACCAGCTCAGCCAGAGGGCCAGCTCCGCGTGCTCCGGGACGAGGCTCTCGATCACGAACGCGCTCCGCTCGGGATCCAGGCCCACCGCGAGCCAGTCCAGCGCCATTTCCCACACCGCCTCCCGCACCCGGGCGATGTCGTCCGCGTAGTCGGACACCTGATAGTCGGCGATCAGGAAGTGACAGTCGTGGGTGGTCTGAAGCCGCACCCAGTTCTCGAGCGCCCCCGCATAGTGTCCCAGATGCAGAGGGCCGGTGGGCCGGATGCCGGTCAGTATCCGCTTCCTGGCTTCCACCGACGACGGCCCGCGGTCGGGCTGAGCGGCGTTCCCGTCACCCGCGGCGCGCCGCCTCGATCGTCGCGATGTCGATCTTCCTCATCTGCATCATCGCGTCGAAGGCGCGCCTGGCGGCGGCGGGATCGGGATCGGCGATGGCCTGGGTCAAGGCGATCGGCGTGATCTGCCAGGAGACGCCCCACCTGTCCTTGCACCAGCCGCACGCGCTCTCCTGGCCGCCATTGCCGACGATCGCGTTCCAGTAGCGATCGGTCTCGGCCTGGTCGACGGTGGCCACCTGGAACGAGAACGCTTCGTTGTGCTTGAACATGGGGCCGCCGTTGAGCCCGATGCAGGGAATGCCCATGACCGTGAACTCGACGGTCAGCACGTCCCCCTTCTTCCCGGACGGATAGTCGGCCGGCGCGCGGTACACCGCGCCCACGGACGAATCGGGAAAGGTCTTCGCGTAGAAGTGCGCCGCCTGCTCGGCGTCGCGGTCGTACCAGAGGCACACGGTGTTCTTGGCTGGCTTGGCCATGTCGTTCTCCGTCCCGCGGTAACGATGTCGTGATGGCGAATGCGTCTCATCGTACCGCACGACGCTACCGCGGCACTCCTTGCCCGCGCCCCGGCGCCGGCGTAGCGTGGTTGCGTGCCGGCGCCCCGCGCCACCGACGAGCACGCGCTGCTGGCCCGCGCCTATGCCGCGTTCAACGCGCGCGACCTCGACGCGGCCCTGGTCACCATGCATCCGGCCGTCGATTGGCCCAGCGGCTGGGAGGGCGGCCGCGTCACGGGCCGCGACGGCGTCGGCGGGTACTGGACGCGGCAGTGGGCCGCCATCGACCCGCGCGTCGAACCCCCTGGGGTTCGCCACCGACGACCTCGGGCGCACCGTGGTGACCGTATGCACCGTGGTCCGCGACCGGTCGGGGGCCGGGGTCCCGGACGGGCTGGTCAAGCACGTCTACACGATCGAGGACGGCCCGATCCGACGGATGGAGATTCAGCCCGTCCGCCGTTTGCCACACATCGCACAGGGCGGCAGAGCGCTGAAGCGCTCCCTCGACGGCGACGGCACACCCACCGCTCCCGCCGCCCGCGCGTCGGAGACCACGGCCCCGATCTCCGCCCCGCTCGCGCTGACCGGCACCAGCGTGGCCGGCAGGGATGCGATCCAGGCCCCGGCGTCCGTCATCGAATTCGCGTCGACGAAGTAGTGATCGCCCCGCCGGTAGACGGCCGCGGACTTCCGCGGGACGTTGGATGGCGTCATTGGCCTGAACGGTTTCACGACCGCTCCGCCGTCCGTGGGCCGTACGGTCCCGGCCTCAATCCCGCCAGACCGGAGTCTCCATCTCGAGGATCTGAAGCGTGGGATTCGTCGGAAGCGGCCGACGCCTTCCGGTCTCGCGAAAACCCGCTCGGCCGTACAGGGCGAGCGCCCCCGGACTGTGAGATGGGGCCCACAACCCGAGCCGGCTCAGTCCCTGCTCCCGGGCCCAGATGAAGACTTGCTGGAGCAAGGCATGTCCGACGCCGCGTCTTCTCCATGCGGGTTCTACCCACATCCCGCCGACCCTTCCCCCACCGCTCTGCTCCCGGTCACGGAGGCCATAGGTCGAGCCCAGCACGTCGTCGCCTGCACAGGCCAGGAACATCACGTGCCGTCCGGGTTCGGTCACGGAACGGGTCAGCTCCTCCCAGTAAGAGGCAGGCCGGCCCGCAACGTCTGCGAAGGCCTCGCCGAAGGAATCGGGCGCCTCCTGCAAGGCTCGCAGGCGAAGAGAACGGTGAAGGCTCACCTCATGTGGCTCCAATCTTCGCAAGTGCACGAGATCGCTCACCGGACCGCCGGCATCCGCAACGCGCAGCGCTGGCGCACGGCGAGGACCGGGAGTCGGAGTCCGGCGGAAGCGATGCAGACCAGGTGCAAGGTCCAGATGCATGCCGACCGCGAGACCGACGGCCGTGCGACCAGGAACGTGTGCAGGGTCCGATGAACCGGATAGCCGCCCGTAAAAAGGACGTAGGCCGACTCCGGGTCGATCGCGATGTTGGCACCGATGAAGGCCGAGAGGCTCAGGTGCCGTGGCGCGGCCGCCTTCAGCAGAAGCCCGGGCCCGACGTGGAACGGGGTAACCGGCACCTTACGCCCTGGGGACGACGGTCAGGTGCGCAGGCACGGCTTCTTGCACAGGTCACCGGCGACTTTCGCCCGGCGAGTCGGGAGACGATGCAGGAACGTAGCACAACCTGAGCACGTCCTCACCGATCCGATCATGGGACACGAGGCGGAGCGGCGGTCGGGGTCCCGCGAACATTGGCGTGCCGTGGCCGAGCACGACGGGGTGCAGGTAGATCCGGTACTCGTCGATCAGGCCCATCTCGGTGAGACATTGCGCCAGGTTCGGGCCCGCGACCTCGATCTCTCCGTCACGCTCGGCCCTCAGCCGGCGGATCGTGCCCTCGAGATCACCAGCAACCAGCGTGGCGTTGGGGCCGACCGCCTCCAACGAGCGCGAGACGACCCATTTCGGTTGCCGGCGCCACGCGGCCGCGAAGGCCTGTTCATCCGCGCTCCACTCGGGATGATCGTCGTCCCAGTAGCGCATGGTCTCGTACATCGTGCGGCCGTACACACTGCCCGCCTGTCCCTGAGCCTCATCGATGAAGTGACGGAAGAGGATGTGGCCCGAATACGAGCCCGGCCATACCACCTCGTGTCTACGGTCTCTGGCCCGCCGCCCAGAGGAAGACGTTCTCGTAGCGGATGCTCCCGTCCGGACGCGTGTGAGCGCGGTCCGCATCGGCGTAGACGGCGCGAACCGCGGCCTCCCCGCTGTGCGCGATGGCCGCCTGGTTGACGCCGGCGCTGGCATTGCCACGCCACGACGCGTCGGCGCTCGGGAAGACGAACGGACAGGAGACCTCGCCTTCCTCCACGACGCGGAGGCCCACCCCCCTCAAGAGAGCCGCCAGCGCCCCCGGCTCGGACAGGGAGCCCGGGTGCGGAGGTGGAGCGCCGGGCGGCGGGGGCGGCATCAGCGGGCCGAGCCCCGGCATCACGGCGGTCAGGAACTCGCACCGCTCCGGCGGCCCCCAGGCGGTCACGACCACGCGCCCGCCGGGCCGCACGACACGGACGAGCTCGCGCAGGGCGGCCGCCATGTCCTCCGCATAGAACAGGCTGTTCACCGCCGTGACCGCGTCGAAGGCGGCGCCGGCGAAAGGCAGGGCCTCCAGATCCCCCTCCCGCACGTCGGCAGCGGGCAAACGCTGCCGCGCGATTGCCAGCAGCCCCGGCGAGGCGTCAAAAGCGGTCACGATCGCCCCACGGAGGCTGGCCAGCAGCGCCACCAGCCCGGCGCCGCACCCGGCATCGAGCAGGCGCGTGCCGGAGGTCACGCGAGCGGCATCGAGGGCCGCGCCGAACAGCGGCAAGCACACCTGCTCCACGTACGTGGCCCAATCCTGGGCACGAGCTCCCCACAGTCGACCCTGAATCGTTGCGCTCCCCATCACAGTGCCTCACAAGATCACCACGGCGGGTTCGGCCGTGGACGGCAGCAGACGCGGGACGTACCAGTCGACATCGGTAGTCGCGTCGATCACGTTGCCCTTCCGCACGTACTGTTGACAATAGCGCCTCCCCGAAGTGTTGCCGTACGCATTCCACTCCCACCGCGACCAGGCAGCATCATCGATCCGCACTGCGGTCAGGCACGAGCAAGTGTTGTAGCCCCGAAAGGAGAGTAGCTGCTCCATAGAAGACCGCGCTGAGCCACAGTAGGCCAACGTGGCCGGCCCGTTCAGCCGTCACGCCACCGTCACTCATCAGGAGATCGGCGACAATGCCCCCCACCGTCAGGACGAAGACAACCATCGTCCGCTGCATGCTCTCGTTGGGCGGCTGTATCGTTGGGGATCCCACGTCGGACACGCTCCAGGAGCAACCACGCACTCACGATCGCGATCCCGCCAAACGTCAAGGGTCCGCCAGGCCAGGCATGCGTCTGGAAAACAGCGACCCCGAAGCTAACAACTACCAGAGCGGCGATTGGTTTCCACGAGTGACCCAGACGCTTCAGCACGATGCCGGCGGCCACCGTGCCGACCGACAGCGCTATCGACCCCATCACCGCGAACAGCGACGCTCCCCCACCCATGATCGGATGCGACCAGATCGCCTCGATCGATCCGCGCCACGCCTCGAAGCCGCCTGATTTGCCGGCGGCCGCTATCAGAATCCCGGTTCCTACGCCGGCCACTGCATCCCAGCTCGTCCACGCGGCGCCGAAGACGAACATCGCAATCCGGCAGACCGCGGCGGCGACACCGCTCTGGTCGCGAACCCACCAAGCGACGGCCAGCGCTACCAGCGGAAACAATGCAATCTGCGCGTAGTGAACTGCAAGCCATGTCTGAATGTCGATACGCAGGAGGTCGTGCGGCTGTGGATGAATCAGCTCAACGATCCCCAGCAGCAATGGCGAGCCCACGACCAACAGAATCTGGGGCAGCAGGCACGATCTAAGCGCATTCATTTGGTCATCTCCCATCAGCGACCGGCGAGGTCGCCCAACGCTCGGCTTCAGACGCGCGCCGCTTCTGGCGCGTCGCCGGCAAGCCGTTGTTCGATGTCACAGGCGTTCCCACTCTGCGCGTTGATGGCTCAACGCAAATACCTCGTACGCCCACAATGCGCACAGTGCTGCCAGGAACACCCACACGCCAATGATTGCCACCGCGGCGACTCGGCTCACGGGCTTGCCGTTCGCCGCGGCTTCTTGTGCGCGTGCGCGACACTCGACCAGCACTTGCGGCGGAACGAGCTTGGTGGCGACGACAATCCCGAGAGGAATCAGGATCAGATCATCGAGATACCCCAACACTGGCACGCAATCCGGAATCAGGTCGATCGGGCTGAACGCGTACGCGACAACGCCCGCAACGAATAGCCTCGCGTACCAGGGCGTGTGGGGATGGCGAGCGGCCAAATACAGAGCGTACGTCTCCCGCTTGAGGTGAGTCACGCGGTTCTTGAAGCTCTCCAGCATGGCCTCGGCGCCTTTCCGTGACATCCAATTAAGTTGAACAACATGGCCACTGGAACCGGCGGCGCTTGAACGCCGCCATGTCGGACGCCTCCAACCTGAACCACTCGCCGTGCATGCGCTTGTCCGCGAACCGCTGATGCCACTACGCCTCGATACCTGTCGGGTCATCTGTTGAGATGCGGTGCACTGGTTTCGCAAGCTCGGGTCGCTGGATAGCCGGTTCTGGAGTGCT